>WNFF01000121.1_pt1 | contig 65146 bp, 74 predicted proteins | sample 5400441 | NCBI WGS metagenome assembly WNFF01 (sample SAMN13153345, study PRJNA577476) | soil metagenome | isolation source: 120 cm saprolite under Douglas fir tree site 2 hole 3 replicate 1 | place: USA:California | collected 2015-04-18 | reverse complement strand
TGGCAACGATTTGGGATCGTGTCAGGTCGATCACGTCTACCGTATTGGCACCACTGCGCGTGACGAATGCGATATCAGCTTCTCGCGCAAACGCTATCCCACGGACGTTGGGAGCACCGCGCAACTCCATCGCGGTGTCGCCCGTACCGTGCGTTTCCGCGTCGACTGCGATCTTGAAGACGCTTCCTGACGATTCGCCAGCTATAAGCAAAGCACGATCGTTCAGAGTGAGATAGTCGAGAACATTAAGGACCCCGCCTTTCGGCAGCATGATGAATCCATCAAAACCCATGAAGCGCGAGCAAGCGGGCCTGGCCGGATAGATGAGGTAGGCCAGAACAATGCTGCCGACAGCGAGGAACACCACCAGCGTCGTCCACAGCACTCCTACCACCGTGAGCGGGTTGCGCCCGGTCTGAACTCCCATCCTCGATTCCCCTGCTGATTGGTGTACGAATTGTTCCTTCACGAGATTGATGTAACTGTTACTCCTAGGTCGCGGTGGCCCCTTGTGCGAGGGCCAAAAAATCCGACTGTGACAACCACGATCGCCATACTGCACGCGATAAACGCAAAGACACCGAAGGGGCCAAACCGCCGCAAAAGCAACGCGATCAGAAAACTCGAAACAACAGTCGACAGGCGGCTGAAGGAATAAACGAAGCCAACGCCACGGGCGCGCAGTGATGTCGGATACATTTCCGCTTGGTAGGCGTGATAGGCGAAGGAGAGCCAATTATTCGATATCGTCAGCAGTATTCCCAGCGTGACCAGCGTGAGGCTGCCGGTCGGGCGCGAGAAGAACAATCCGAGGACGGCAGCAGAACCGGCAGCCAGAACGATGTGCCACTTGCGCTCTATTTTGTCGGCTATGGGAACAAACAGGAGTGGGCTGAGTGGATAGACGATTGAAATGATGAAGGTGTATCGCAGGCTGCGGAGAATCGTAAAGCCCCGAGAGATGAGAAGTGTCGGCAGCCAGTTCACCAGACCGTAGAACCCACTGGCTTGGAAAATGTTCAATACGATCAGCACCAGCGTACGACGTAAATAGGGATTTCGAAGGAGGGAAGAGAAGGAGGTATATGCCGGGACTTCCTGATCAGCGGAGCCTGGATCCTGCGGACGATGAGCAACTAAACCATCTGAATTCATTCCGATCTTGTCTAGCACGGCCTGGGCTTCTTCGAGTCTGCCTCTTTGCAGAAGCCATTGCGGTGATTCCGGCACCTGACGCCGGATGTAGTAAGCGACCAGCGCCCCGAGCGCCCCGACAAGAGCAACCCATCGCCAACCAGCGACGCCCAACAGGTCACGGGGCAGCAACAGCCAACTCAGGAAGGTCGCTACAGGGATAGCTATCAGCTGAATGCACCGGTTGAAAGCGAAAGCTCTTCCACGAACGCTGGCCGGCATCAGTTCGGCAATGTAAGTATCAATGGTCACCAGCTCCAACCCAAGGCCAATACCCGTGAACAATCGCCAGGCGTCAATGCCAACGGCTGAACGCTGGAGTGCCATGCCCAGAGTAGTTACCGAGTACCAGAGCATCGAGACTGTAAAGATCGTGCGGCGCCCGAATTTGTCGGCGAAAGCCCCCAATACAGCGCTGCCGACAAAGAGTCCAGCGAAGGTTGCAGCGGCAAAGCTGGCTTGGTCCGTAAGTCCCCAGAGCCCGCGTGCGTCTTCATGGAAGATCCCGCTTCGAATCAGTCCCGGGCTGAGAGTGGCGGTAAGGGCTAGGTTGTAGATCTCGAAGCATCCACCCAGAGAGAGCAAAGCGACAAGCGTCCAGGCGTATGGAGAGACTTCTCCCCCACAAGCGAACCTCGTGGCGCTGACTGCACGCGGACTAGTTTGTCGAGTTGATTGCAGTTCAGTTTGCTTCATGGAGGTTGTATTCGACCCCAACGAGAGTCGATCCAGAAGGGGCGTTCCCTTGCCTGGTGAGCTCCATTCTGTTGGACGAAGTCAGGCCGTGCCGTCGGGAAAAGTTGGTTTTGTGTCAGGATTTGTAACGGATCATCTCCTGGCCGCATCCTTCAATCAATGAGCGGTCCGGCGTCAGCTATTATTGCCATCGGACGGGCCCGACACTCTGGGGCAATTTCGAAAGTAGTAAACCGCGGATCCGGCTTCTAATGTGCGGGCGTACACATGCTGCAAGTTGCTGGGCAAGAGGAAACGATGAGTAAGCACGCGCGCCTGCTGATCGTAGACGACGATCCGGATCTGTGTGACCTCGTGCAACGGTACTTGGAGGCTGAGGGGTTCGTGATATCGGTCGTGCATACCGGCGCCGAAGGCACGCAGGCAGGGATAGGCGGCAACTACGACTTGATCGTGCTGGATGTCATGTTGCCCGATATCAAGGGCTTCGACGTCCTGCGAGAATTGCGCGCGAGCGTGCGTACCCCTGTACTGATGCTCACGGCAAAAGGAGACGAGTTTGACCGTGTTTTGGGCCTGCAAATGGGAGCGGACGACTATCTGGCGAAGCCATTCAGCCCGCGTGAATTGATTGCGCGCATTGGCGCCATTCTCCGCAGATCCGGTTGGCAGTCGGAGCAAGGCAGCCCGCCGCGGCCACTCTCAATCCGGTCGGGCGATTTGGAATTGGATCTGGCCGGACGTTCTGCATCAAGGTCGGGAAAGTATTTGCGCTTGACCTCGGCAGAGTTCGATCTGCTGCAGGCATTTTTGGAATCGCCAGGACACGTGCTTTCCAGGGAAGCCCTGGCCGAGCGCGTTCTGGGCCGGAAATTTTCGCCTTTTGATCGAAGCATTGATCTTCACGTAAGCAATCTTCGTCAGAAGTTGGGGCCGCAGACGAACGGTGGGGAAAGAATCCGGAGTGTACGGGGGGTTGGCTATTTGTATGCTTGGCCGCGCTGATGGCTGTGTTCTATCAGAGTCTAGTCTGATCGTCGGGCAACGTTTTCGCATACGTCGCGACGTCTACGATTACGACGAGTGACACCTAGAGCGAGCAAGTCGGCAGCATGATTCTAACTTCGAGGCCAGTCGGGCTGGCGTTCGAGGCGGTGATTGTGCCGCGGTGTTGACGAATCGCCTCAAGAGCGATCGCAAGGCCAAGGCCCGTCCCATAGTTTCGCTTTGGGCCAGGTGGTGCCTTTACCCGGAAGAATGGTTGAAAGATTTGTTGCAAAGCCTCTTCAGGGACGCCCGGACCGTAATCACGCACTGAAAGAACAGCCTGCGGGAAATCACTCCGGATCTCGGCTTTCAGAACCACCTCCACATGAGTGCCTGGTGGTGTGAAGCGAATCGCGTTGCGGATGATATTCTCACATGCGCTGCGCAAGGCCTGCTGGTCCGCCTTCTCGATGAAAATCTCGCCTGCCGCTTCCATCCGCACAGACTTGCCGCACGAGCGCGCCTCAAAACCGCCGTCAGCCACTACTTCCTGAACCAATTGAGACAAGTCCACTTTTTCTCTCTCATCGGACGATAAACCCGTTTCCAAGCGCGAGAGCGTCAGAAGCTGTCCCATCAGAACATCAACCTGCTCGACATCGCGTTCCATCCGTTGCAATAGGTCGTCGGAGTCTGGCGGCGACTGCTTTCGCAAAAGGGCCAAAGACATGTTGATGCGCGTGAGAGGTGAGCGCAGCTCGTGTGAAACGGTGCTCAACAGATCTTTTTGAGAACGTACCAGGACGCTGATCCTTTCCACCATGGCATCAAAATCCACCGCCAGAAAAGCCAGTTCGTCGTGTCGTTTGGATATCTCGACCGGTGCTCTCACGCTCAGGTCGCCCGTCGCCACCCTTCTCGCAGCAGATTGAATCCCCTGAATCGGAGCAACAATGTGATGCGCGAGCCAGAAACAGAAGAGCGTCACCATGAGCAGGACCACGAGCAAGACCACGCCGAAGAACGGCAGCCCTCCAGCTGTAGTTTCCAGGAATTTTCCCAGGTTCAAGCGAACGTGGAGGAGAAGAACGTAGGGATGCCCTGAAGGCGAAGTGAATCGGTAAGATGCGCTGCGCGAGCGGAGCCCGTAGCGGGCCATAATTCCTCCGTCACTTCGGGCGGCCCGTACAATAGACAGGCTTTCGGGGGGAATCGGTCGCGACAAAACATCCTTGCCGTATCCATCAATCAGATAGAGGTCACCCTCGGAGTTCCCCATCAGTCCTCGTTGGAATTGCTCAAACGCTTGTGGACCTCCAAATTCATACGCATGTGCCGCCTCATCCGCCACCCTGGGAGCGAAGGCTGCAATGACGTCGGTGCCTGGAAGCAATCGACTGCCGAGCGTGCGGCTAGCAAAAAAGATGGCGAACAGCGCGAGGACCGTGAGCCAAAACCAAAGGAACACCTTGACAGATAGGCGATGAATAGGCCCTCGTGGGTTCGGGCCCCCTATAGGGGATTGAATCGTCACGGACTGGATCCCTCCCGGATCGTCTCTTTCTCTTACTCAAGGTATACGGCAAAACCATCAGAGGCTGTATCAAAACCCAACCGCGACCGCTCACCGTAAGCAACCACCGTATTGGGTCGTCGGTGGGCTTTTCCGGTGTGTTGGAAATCGACGCGCGCCTCGAGCGCATTAAAAGCCACTACTTAGTCGCTACTAATAGCGCGCTGAGAGGCAAGATCTGCTAAGCTTCGCACCTCCGCAGGAGGATGCATGGCCGCCTTCTCTGGCCGCGTTATCGGAACGCTCCCTCGGCCATTTTCTGACAACGCGCGCGGGTCGGCCGGGCCAAGGATCCGCGCTCGAATGCACTACGCCCTTCGCTGCCGCGCACATCCACCGCTCGGAAGCTGGCTATCGGCTCGGGAGCGATCGCGGTAGCCCGAACCATCGGAGCACGCTGTTATCGAAGCGGGTCATGGCGCAGATCCGGTCGCCGGTGAGGGTGAGGACGATGAGGCCGATCCCGTGGCGGATGCCGGTAGGGGCGCGCAGGTAGGCTCCGAACGCCGGCTGACCGTTGGCTCTCGTCCGCACGAGGTCGAACCTCCGGCCCGAGCGGAAGATGCTGGCGCAGAAGCGGGCACGACGTCGTACTTCCTGACCGCACGCATGGCGGCCCGGCGGATGGTCGCGAACAAATCGGGGGTGATCATGACCGTCACCGCACTCCCCTCGCGGACGGGCACCACATTGAACGGAGGCTATGGTCCCGCGATGGCCGCCAAGGAGGCACTCACTCGAGACCTATCCGCCGAGCTCGCGCCTCAGGGCATTCGCGTGGTCGGTCTGCGACCACACGGCATTCCGGAGACGCCCACGATGAAGGATGTCTTCGAGCTCAAGAGATCGGGAATAACCTATGAACAGTTCCAAGAGTACCTCGCAAGGACGACCCACCCGCGACGGGTCATGACGCTCGCGGAGGTGGCTAACGTGGCGGTCTTCATGGCTTCCGATAAGGCGAGCGGGATGACGGGAACTACCGTCAATTTGACCATGGGCAGCCTGGATGACTAGCGGCTAAGCGACCGAGGCTCTGCTAAGAGCGAGCGCGCGTCTACGCCCGACGAGCGACGTGACGACCGTCCAGGTTCGCGATGGCAAGGTCCTGATTTCTGACGGCCGGTTTGCGGAGACCAAGGAGCAGATCGGCGGCGGCTGCCTGAGGTAGGCGGCGTCCGGATCGGGGTACTGCCTAACGCTGTAGAGGTTCATAGGCGTGCCGCCGCCGATCACCCACCAGTCTGGGTCTCGCTTGTCGGTCGTTGCGACTCTGAGAACGACATCCTCTCTGCCGAAGAGGTATAGCCACTGTTGAAGCGAACCGAGCGCACCGTCGGACGAGCTTCTACTTCGACGTACTGGGCGGGCCAGCGTCAGCACGGCGACAGGAATGAGCGTTCAGGCTGTAATCCAGTCCTTGCGCAGCGACTTCCAGCAAATCCACACACAGCCGAGCGAGAGAGATGCCTCGTGGATATCGACCCGTCTGTCGTACCGGACGCGGAGACGTCGAAACTGATTCAGCCAGGCGAACGTCCGCTCGACGACCCACCGCCATCGCCCAAGACCTCTGCCGTGCGTGGTGCGACGCCTGGCCAGCAACGGCACGATGTGACGCGCGCGCAACCCGCGCCGGATGGCTGCCGCGTCGCAACCCCGGTCGCCGAGCACGCAGACCGGCCGGCACCGGGGTCGGCCGCGTTCGCCTTGCTGCAGCAGAATTGCGTCGATCAGGGCGAGGGCTTCTTGCGAGTCGTTCCGATTGGCGCCGGTCACGCGGACCGCAAGCGGAATGCCTTGGCCATCACAAATGCCGTTTGCTCCCGCGCTTTGCGCGATCGGTGGGATTCGGCCCCGTTTTCGCGCCGCCACACATCGCCCGCACCAGGCAACTGTCAATGATGGCACGCGACCAATCAATGTCACCGTCAAGCGCGAGCCAATTCAAGAGTGCGAAGTGCATTTGATCCCAGACGCCCTCCTGCTGCCAATCGCGCAGGCGTCGCCAACAGGTCATCCCCGATCCGCAGCCCAGCTCCTTCGGCAACATCTGCCACGGAATCCCGCTGCGTAGCACGAAAGGATGCCGGTGAGACTGGCGCGATCAGGAACGCGCGGTCGTCCACCGTTCGGTCGCGGCGGTGGAACAGGCAGAAGCGGTTCGATGAGATTCCACAGTGCGTCGGGCAGCAGCGGGACGGTCATAACCGCCGAAGGTACCTCCCACACGAAAGGCACGAACGTCGTCATCGTGCGGGTTTTGTTACGCCCTCTAAGGCTCACCAGCCAGAAGCATTGAGCCATACAAATCCATACACGCGTCTTACAGTTCCTATCCGCGTTATTTCTCCAGTTGGGTTAGCCTTTCTTCATGCGATGGTCCACGAGAGGATTGAACTGTTTTGAACGTAACCGTTGAAAGTGCGCGCGGCGTGGTGACTGTGCGCTGTCAGGGCAGACTCGTCCGCGGCCAGGAAACTGTGCTGTTGTGCGCGGTCATTCAGCAACATGGGCGAGACATCATTCTGGACCTCAGCGGCGTAACTGCAATTGATGCGGCGGGAATAGGCGCCCTGGTATCGCTCCAGGCGGCTGGTACTTATCTCAGGCTGGTGGGCCCTTCCTTGCCTGCGGGCCAAGTATTGAGGCTTACAAGTCTGGATTCCGTCTTCGAGATCTCCGAACCGGAATCGAGGGAGGAGACAATGGGACTAAAACCGCAGATCGGATTGGAACTCATGCCACGGCCGGAATCTGCATGATTGCGAACTGCTATGCCAAGCCTGATCAGCGGTCGGCCCCGCCAACCATCCATAGTGGAGTATGGCGGAGCGGTTCGACCCCAAGAGTAAGCGCGAGCGCTGCCAGAACCACCTGCCGAAGTCAATAAATGGCCGAGCCATGGAAAGTAGGTGGGTGGGTTGCACCTGACGCTTGAGTCCGTGGGGAAAAGCATGATCGTCTTCTGTCACGGCCGACTTCTCTGGAGTGAAGAAGGCACTCTTCTAAGAGCGATATTCTTCATGCAGAACTGTGACCGCCTTACTCTTGATCTAGCAGGAGTGCATTCAATCGACGCCCGTGGATTAGGTGCCTTGGCCACAATTGCTAAATGGGCTTTGCGCAAGAGCGTGAAATTCGTAGTATCCAATCCGACCCGTCGCGTTGACGATCTTATACGCCTGGTAAAGTTGAACACTGTCATTCCCATGCTTGCCATCGAACACGCGCCATCCGAGCTGGGTATTGAAAGCTGAGCTGGCGAGCAAGAGTGGTTTAACCCCGAAGCCGAGGTTGGTCACGGATACATTCTTGGCCTGCCGGTTGCCGCGTACCTTAACGTGGCAAGGACGGGGATACACAGCTCGAAACCGCAGTCGAGGTGGCGAAGGCTTTGTAATCGCGGAATGCTGGTCTGCCTGAGTCACAAATCTCGCTTACCTTTCATGGACACTTGCGCGTTTAACCGTCGCGTCTGTCCTATACTTCCCGCTAAGCTCGCTCGTCGTGGTGTACAACAACCCAGCACGATGCGGTGGAAGCAATCTTGAAGAGCATTTATGAAAGCGATTGTACGCACACAATACGGATCACCAGAGGTGCTGCAGTTCGCGGAGGTAGCAACACCTACGCCCGCGGACAATGAGGTCATGATCAAGCTTTGCGCGGCATCGGTGAATCCCCTGGACTTGTTCTTAATGAAAGGCGCGCCGTGGAACCGCGTGATCCCGGGACTGCGCACACCAAAACACAAGGTCCTCGGTTGTGATATCGCCGGGCGAGTGGAAGCGGTTGGCAGAAACGTAAGGCAATTTCAGCCAGGCGACGAGGTGTTCGGGGTAACAGGTTTCGAAGGGAAGGGGTTTGCCGAGTATGTATGTGCTATCGAAGAGAAATTGGGGCCGAAGCCAGCCAACCTATCGTTTGAGGACGCGGCCGCGGTACCAATCGCGGCAAGCACGGCGCTGCAGGGTCTTCGTGACAAGGGACGGATCCAGCCAGGCCACAAGGTTCTTGTTGAAGGCGCGTCTGGTGGTGTGGGTACATTTGCGGTGCAGATTGCCAAAGCGTTCGGGGCTGAAGTCACTGCTGTGTGCAGCACGAGGAATGTGGACACGGCGCGATCGATTGGCGCAGACCATGTCATCGATTACACCCAGGTAGATTTCGCGCGGAGCGGGCAGCGGTACGATCTGATCCTGGCCGCGAACGCTCATCATTCGATTTTCGATTACCGGCGTGCGCTGAGTCAGGACGGAATTTATATCGCGGCCGGGGGTGGTGTGGTTCGGATTCTCCAAGCGCTGTTCCTGGGGCCATTACTGTCACTTGGGCGCAAGAAGATGGGTTTCTTTTTAGCGAATATAAACCAGAAGGATTTAGTTTTTCTGAAGGATCTTCTGGAAGCCGGAGAAGTTGCGCCGGTCATCGATAGACGTTACCCGTTGAGCGAGGCGGCGGAAGCTCTCCGTTATCTGGCAGAAGGACATGCGCGAGGGAAAGTCGTATTAACCGTTCAACCTAGTATTGGCACTTAGGAAGGCGCTGCGCCAGACCGCCATTCTTAGCAGCTGGTACCCTTGGTTCTTCGCGGTCCGAACTCGTCAAGGGGCGGAACCGAGCCGTCTCACCCGCCGGCAAGGCCTCCTCCCCAAGCGGATACGTAACGTCCTTGTACCGCGAGTTTTGAACCGAGACGGCCGCTTTACTCTTTATCCAGATATTCGCCGGGAACGTCGTCCTCGGGCACCTCATGCGTACGAACTTCCTTCTCGTCGGCGTCCGCGGCGCTTTCCACACCCGAGACGACGTCGGCCTCGAAGGCGTTTCCTTCCTCGATTAACTCGTCCACACTCTCCGAATCTGCACCTTCGACGTTAGATAGTCCTTGCAAATCTCCCGCTTGCCCTGCCGACCGAGACCTCAGTCGTTGGGTTGGGAATGTCCCCGTATCCAAGCTCTGATTTCCGCCCGAATCCGGTTTCTTGACCGCAAGCGGAGTCTTAGCACCGGCTCCTTTCTTGGCGAGGGCCTTCGTTTTCACCGCCGCCTTTTTCAGAGCGGGCTTCTTCTTGGCCAATTTCTTCTTCGAGGAGACTTTCTTTTTAGCCAGTCTCTTTCTAACCAGCTTCTTGACTGGTGTCACGTTCTTCGCGGCAGTCTTTTTCACTCTTCTGTGCTTTTTCTTGGTTTTCTTTTTAGTGGCCATAGGCGCAGTTTACCACCGGTGTATCCGTGATCCCAAAATAGGGCCACACGCAGGCCCCGAATGGGTGGCGAAGACAGTGATACGAGGAGTGCGTCATGCGCGAGGACGCACTTCCTCGCTGAAGTCGATCACGGTGCTGCGATGAGAACCATGGCGGCGAAACAACAGCATCGCCTTCATCTCCATTCGTCGCGATGAGGTGTCGCACATTTGGTTCAATGAGCACGTAGCTGTACTGGTTCTGCTCTAGCTTGCGATCCGCCTGTGTCAGCCGCTCATGCTGACGGAAGTGTTCCGCCCACGAATCAACTAGGAATATCTCCAAATATCGATCTGCAACCTGAGTATCATGAAAGATGCCCCAGCGCGATGCACCATCGCGGCGTCGCACGCGTTCATACTGATGCGCTGCGGCCACCAATTCCGTCCGCCATTGAGCAGCCACCACGTGCTCCGCCGTAACCAGGACCGATCCGCGCCCGGATGGGCGTACGTCGCCTCGGCGGTGCAACAGTTACTCAACCACTTGACGTGTGGGTAGCCCTCGGGCGGAAAATGCCCAGCGTGGACCTACCGAATCTCGCGACGGTGCGAGAGAATGTGTCATGGCTAGAAGGCACTCCAATCCATCTGCACAGACAGGTGCGCAGGCCTCCAACCTGTATCAAGCTGTTGGCGGAACAGCGGCATGCCGCAAACTCTCAGCGCTGTTTTATGCCCGCGTGGAACAGGATCCTCTGCTCCGTCCTCTCTTTCCAGGAAAGACTCTCAAGTGCGCCGTGGAAGAGTTCGCCGCGTTCCTGGCTCAGTTCCTCGGTGGCCCGAGCAAGGATGCGGAGCGCCGGTGGTGGCTGAGCCTACGCGAATCGCATCTTCGTTTTGAGATCGGGCCCAAGGAAAGGGATGCATGGATGAAGAACATGCTCAGGGCTCTCGATGACGTCCGAATCGAGGAGCCGGTGCGCAGCGCGTTGCGCGGATTCTTTGGGCAAGCGTCCGCATATGTTGTCAACCAAGAGCGGGTGTCCCCTGTTTCGCTGGAACGAACCGATCCGCCCCAGGATCATATCCACCAGGAAATCGCGCGGCGATGGGATGCGCAGCGTGGGCTCGACGAGGCGGTGACCGCTGTTCGCCGTGGCGATGCAGATGGCGCCATCGTCTTGGCGGAGAGTCCTACTTTACAGGCCTGCTTTAAGCACAACTCCTCTGTCTTTGCGGCCCTGCTCGCGCTGATGATTGGCAACGGCGACAGAGGGATGCTTAACTACGTGCGGGAAAAGCTGCTCGACGCTCCCGATCTCGCACGGGAACGCTACAGTGGTCGCACGCTGTTGCACGCCGCGTCCGCTGCGGGCGATGTAACCACAGTGGAGTTGCTTCTGCGTCTTGGCGTGGACCCCAATGTCACCGATGCTGGCGGACACACTTCTCTTTATTGCGTGGGCAACGAGTGCAGGGTGAAGGCAGGTGCAACCGTAGTGCGCGTCCTGGTTCAAGCTGGCGCAAACGTGGACGCCCAGGATGGAGTGAAGCACTGCACGGCACTGCACATGGCGGCTCGGCGAGGTAGCGTTGATGTCGCCGAGGCGTTGTTAGACTGTGGCGCGAACATAGAAGCGCGAGATAGTCTCGGCGACACTCCCCTTCGGCGTTCCGTCAATTGTGACCAGGCCGAGGTGACCAAGCTACTTATTTCGAGGGGCGCTGATGTGCATTCAAAAGGAAGTAAGGGCATAACTCCATTGCTAGCGGCACGAACCAGCACCGTGAAGATGGCTCTTACAATCCGCAGCCGAGAGTAAGGCTCCCGGGGGGTTCGGATCGATCCTATCCAGTCGAGGAGCGTTTCCCGATCTCCAGCCCCCGATGGCCGCCAACTCTGCGGTTGGCATTTGGAGTGGGGTCGCTAGCCTTGATCGAAAACGCCTCGGATCGAGTGTCAGTCCTTTGCGAAGTGTCCTGCCCGAGGCGTTTCCGACCAAGGCTAGCGACTTCAGGGTACTGATCCCGCGATTAAGGTCGAGCTTACTACCGGGCGGAGACCAACGTTGCCGTTGGCGCCGAAAGCGAGCCCTTGCTTCCCACGGTGCGCCATGGTTGAATTTGTTGACAACCATCGAGATGGACGACTCTCCGGGTGAAGCTCAGGAGGCAGGTGTAGCTACATTGAACCGAAGAGAGTTTTTGAAGGCATCCGGGGCAGCATCACTTTCGCGGCTGTGGCCACGCGGCCCGTTCGCAAGTCCCGCCATTCGCCGAGTACGTCCTTCCGACCCGGGTTGGCCCTCCAAAGAAGCGTGGAAGCGCCTCAACGAGGCGGTTGGCGGCAACCTGATCCAGGTCGATTTTCCGATAAACGTATGCACGTCCTCGTTCCAGAGCGCGGACTGCAAGACTGTCTTCGCAAATTTGAAAAACCCCTACTATATTGGCGACAACCCCGGTATAACCCAAACCTTGGGCTGGGTCGACGCTTGGGCCGCCAAGCCCAGTGTCTACGGCGTCGCTGCAAGAAACGCCGACGACATCGCTGCCGCCGTGGATTTTGCCCGCGAAAACAATTTGCGCCTGGTCGTAAAAGGGGGTGGCCACAGCTATCAAGGCACATCGAACGCACCCGATTCTCTCCTGATTTGGACACGTCATATGCATGACGTCACCATCCAGCATGATTTCGTTGCTCGTGGTTGCAAGTCCCCTCAGGCTCCTCAGCGGGCCGTCACTGTCGGCTCTGGAACAATTTGGTTGCAAGCCTACGACGCCGTCACCACCAAGGCCGGCGGCTACGTTCAAGGCGGCGGCTGCACCACCGTCGGCGTCGCCGGCCTAATTCAAAGCGGCGGTTTCGGCAGCTTCTCGAAGCATTACGGCATGGCCGCCGCTGGCCTCCTTGAAGCCGAAGTCGTTACCGCCGACGGCAAAGTGCGAATCGCGAACGCTTGCACCAATTCGGATCTGTTCTGGGCTCTGAAAGGAGGCGGAGGTGGCACCTTCGGCGCAATCAGCAAATTAACCCTGCGCGTGCGAGATCTTCCAGAACTTGCCGGCGGCGCCAATTTCATCGTCAAAGCTTCTTCAGATGACGCCTATCGCCGTCTGATCCGCCACTTCGTTGGTTTCTACCGCGAAGCTCTCTTCAACGATCATTGGGGCGAACAAGCGCACTTCTCTCCAGACAACAAGCTCGGAATCAGCATGGTTCATCTTGGACTGGACACGGAGCAATCGCGAGGAGTCTGGCAGCCGTTCCTCAATTGGCTGGCGCAGTCTTCCACCGCTTACACGATCGAATCTCAGCCCGAAATCGGCAGCATGCCCGCCCGGCATTGGTGGGACCTTGACTGGCGCAAGGAACATCACCATGACGTTTTCAAGGCAGACTCCCGCTCAAGCGCCAGCCCAATCAACGTCTGGTGGAACGGCGACGCCGGCCAAGTCGGCTGGGTCGTCTGGGGTTTCGAGTCGCTTTGGATGCCCGCATCACTGCTGCAGGACGATTCACAAGAAAAATTGGCCAACGCACTGTTCTCGGCTTCCCGCTTCAGCGAGGTGGAGCTTCATTTTAATAAGGGGCTCGCAGGCTCGCCTTCGGAAGCCATCGAGGCTGCAAGAGACACCGCTATGAATCCCTCGGTGTGCGGTGCCTTTGCTCTCGCCATCGTCGCCGACGGCCAGGGCCCCGCGTATCCCGGAATTCCCAATCACGAGCCCGACGTTGCAAAGGGCCGCAAGGCCGCGGCCACCGTGCACCGCTGCATGAACGAACTCCGCGCCGTCGCCTCCAACGGCGGAGCCTACCTCTCCGAAAGCAACTTCTTCGAGTCCGACTTTGAGCATTCCTACTGGGGCACCAACCATGCCCGCCTCGCCCAAATCAAAAAGAAATACGACCCCGACGGCCTCTTCTTCGTCCACAACGGAGTTGGCTCAGAACAGTGGACCCCCGACGGCTTCACCAGACTCTGAACTTCGCCAGTGTTCTAGTGGGCTGGGAATTCCCTCCAAGCTCCTAGAGACGATAAGTCTGCAAACCATAGCTTCCTCGCTGTAGACGCACGGCTCGCACTTCGTCTTCGACGTACGGCTCGGCCAGTTTGCCTTGGAGCTCTGAATTGCGCGGCCCGCCTTGCGCACCCCTCGCAGTGAATCCTACACGGACGTTGGAGGACTTTACATTTTTTCATGGAATTCGACATCGCGATTAAAGCGCCGGAAGAACTCGGAGTTCTCACCCGCTATTCTCGGCAGCATCATCCGATTCGGTCGTGATGATTCGAGGAGGCCAAAGGTGCATCAGGGTTTTCCGGGTTCCACAATTCGCCACCCACGACAAATCGCAATCCGCAATCTAAAGCCCGCGATATCGAAACCCGCATTGATCGCGGCGTGCATTCTCTTGACAGCGGCACCACTCTATGCGCAGGGAGCCGGCGGCTCTCCTTGGGAGAATGCGGTGCAGGTTTTGCAGACGGCGTTCACTTCGACCATCGCGCGTGGGCTTTCGTTGGTCGCGATTGTGGTCGGCGGTTTGATCTTCGCGTTTGGTGAGGGGCAGTCCAAGCGCACGCTAGCCGGCATCATCTTTGGGGTTGGGATGTCCATAGGCGCCGTGAATTTCATGGCATGGCTGTTTCCGTAGCGTTCATGAGGAGATTGCGACCATGTCGAACGAAGTCCAAGTGCGTCCCGTCTACCGCGCCATCAACAAGCCGCTGACCATTTGGGGAGCCGAGCGGCGATTGTTTTTTCTCGCTTTGATTATGGGCGGCGCGACCTTCAACTTCTTCGGGAGCCTCGTGAGCGGAATCGTCATGTTCTCGGCCCTTTTCCTTGCAGCTCGCTGGGCCACGGTGACAGACATTCAGATGCTTCGCATTCTGCTCAATTCCGCAAAGTACAAACCGCAGTATGACGCTGGGAAACGGGAACGGTTCCGGGTCGAGGTTCTTCGATGATGCCGCGCCAGGTCAGTGAGATAAGGAAGGAGCATCAAATCGCGGGTGCGCTCAATGCGCTCCTCAATGTTTTCTCGTTCATTGATGAGCACACATTCCTGACCAAGAGTGGCGATCTTGGAGTGGTTCTGCGAGTTCAGGGAATTGATTGCGAATGCCTCGATCATTCCCAGGTCGACGCATTCGCCCGCCGCTTTGAAGCGGCGCTGCGCAGCCTCAGTGACGAATTTCGCCTGTACCAATATTTGCTCAAGCGAAACAGACCAACGATTCCCCATAGGGAGTACCCAGACCTACCCGTGGTCGATCGTGCCATCCAGGGCCGGATGGGGTTCCTACAGCGTAAAGCAGACAGTCTTTATTCGGTAGAGCTGTACTTTGTCCTTATTTATGAGGGCTGGGGGCGGCGACGCGCCGCTTCCCAGAATCGCCTGAGCCAATTGGTTCGAAGTCCTGGTCACTTTCTGAAAGGCTTTCTTTCCGCAGCGCAGTTTACGGTTCTGGAATCGGAACTAAACCTGGCTCAGCAGGTACTTTCCTCCAAGGTGACGAGCTTCCTGGTGCAGCTCCAAGACCTGGTGAATGCCGAGCGGCTAACCAAAGACGAAGCCTTCCGATTCCTCGGCCGATTGCTCAACTACGCACCTTACCGCACCGATCACATGCGGCTGAAATATGACCTCTTCGTTGATCAGCAACTGGCAGGTTCATCACTTGAATGCCATCGCGACCATCTTCGGCTGGACGACTGCTACGTGAAGGTTCTGGGCGTAACCGAACCGCCTGCCCAGACCTTTTCTCACATGCTCCACGCGTTATTGGAGCTGTCAGCGAACGTGATCGTGGCCACGGAATGGAAAAGGGCCAGCAATGCCAGGATTCGCACGCTGATCCGCAGCAAACGTCGGCATTTCCACAACAGCAAAACATCACTAGCAAATTACCTCCATGACGGGCCGCCGTCGGACCGTCACCTGTTAGTGGACGATGCCGACGAGTCTTTAGCTAACGAACTCGGTCTATCACTGCGGGAGATGGAGGTAAACGGCAATTACTTTGGCGAATGGTCGATGACGGCCATCCTGTACGACCTGAACCGGACCGCGCTCGACCGCTCCGTCGCCGAATGCGTCAAGGTCTTCACCACCCAAGACGCCACCGTGATCGAGGAACGCTACAATCTTTTGAATGCCTGGCTGGCAGTGTTGCCCGGCAATCGCCAATACAACCTGCGACGGTTGTACCTGCTGAACGGCAACTGCGCTGATCTTTCCCTGATATTCACGCTGCATACGGGTGATCGCCACAACCGCCACCTCGGCCAGGAGTATCTTGCGGTTCTTGAAACCAATCACGGGACACCCTACTACCTAAACCTCCATTACCAGGACAACGCACACACCCTCATCCTCGGTGCGACGGGCGCGGGGAAGAGCTTCCTGCTGAACTTTCTGCTGACAAATTTGCAGAAATACCGCCCCTACACCGTCATCTTCGATCTGGGCGGTGGGTACGAAAGCCTTACCCGGCTCTTCGGTGGCAGCTACTTGCCGGTGGGAGTGGAGGCCCACTCCTTCACTATCAATCCCTTCTCCCTACCGCCGACGAAAGAGAACCTGCACTTCGTCTACTCGTTTGTTCGAGTGCTGATCGAATCGAGCGCTTACGAAATGACCAGCGCCGATGAGCGCGATCTCTACGAGCAGATTGAGAACCTGTACCAGATCGAACCCAGCCTGCGGCGACTGTTCACCTTGCGGAACATCGTAAATCGTCGCATGGCTGAACACCTGCACAAATGGGTTGGCGACGGTCAGTACGGTTCGCTGTTTGACAACCCTGAAGACAACCTTAGCTTGGCGCGGTTTCAGTGCTTCGACTTCGAGGGCATGGACAAATATCCGCAGGTCTTGGAACCGCTCCTGTTCTACATCCTGCACCGGGCAAATGCCTCCGTCCATGCCCTTGATTTGGCAACCACCTTCAAAGTGTTCGTGATGGACGAAGCCTGGCGCTTCTTCCACAACCCGACCATTAAGCAATATGTCGTTGCGGCCCTGAAGACGTGGAGGAAGAAGAACGCCGCCATGATCCTGGCCACACAATCAGGCGACGATCTCTATCGATCCGAGCTATTGCCGGTGATCGTTGAGTCGTGTGCGACCAAGATATTTCTCGCTAACGCTGGAATGGATTGCACTGCATATCGCGAGCGATTCCATCTCAATGAGACCGAGGCTGAGCTGATCGCTCGCCTCATTCCCAAGCAACAATTTCTGATCAAACGCCCAGATCTAGCCAAAGTGGTCAACCTTCATGTTGACCCCACGGGTTATTGGCTTTATACCAACAGCCCCTACGAAAACGCGCGTCGACGCGAAGCCTTTGAGCGCCATGGATTCAACCGTGGATTGGAAATTCTCGCCAATGAGACGACAGCATGAAATCAAGATTGGTTCATTCGTTCACTCTCATGTTCGCGGTTTGTGGTCCGGCCTTATCCGCCCAGTCGTCTCCCTCCCCCCCAGCGACTGCCGCTTTCTCGGCCAAGCGATTCGAGGCAGGGGCAGTCGCCCCTCCTGCGCTCTCGGCCACCGTCGTTGAATACGGTGAGCGGGACGTGCTGCGACTGAAGGCGAAACTACGTTACACCACGCTCATTGTGCTCCCTAAGAACGAGCAGATTTTGGACTTCACCTGCGGGGACAAGGAGTTCTGGATCGTCAACGGCACGCAGAACTTCGCCTATGTGAAGCCGGCCAGAGCGAATTCGCAGACCAATCTCAACCTGATTACCGCGAGCGGCAATGTGTACTCGTTTGTGTTGAACGAAATCTCCGGCAGTCCCGGTGTGGAGCCAGATCTCAAAGTATTCGTTGAGCCCAAAGAGGGAGCGATGACTTCGGCTTTGAATGGCGCACCCAGATTTGTCTCGGCAGCCCAGGCCGAGGACTATCGGCAGCAAATCGAGATGGCAAAGGAAGAGACGCGCCAGACGAAAAACACCGCCCAGTCAGCAATTGACCGAGAGGTTACAAAGTTCCGCAGTGATTATCCGACGGGGCTCAAGTTTGTCTATCAGTTTGAACGCGGCAAGAAACCGTTTCTGGTAGACGCGATCTACCACGACGACAAATTCACCTACATCCGGGCCAATGCTCAGGAGACACCCTCGCTCTACGAAATCAAGGACGGTAAGCCGAACCTGATTAATTTCGAGTACCGAAACCGGACATACATCGTCGGTAAGATTCTTGACTCCGGCTATCTGACCATCGGCAAAGCAAGAATGAATTTCATTCGCCAAGAATAAGGCTGTTGCCTGTTGACCGCCGTGGCCAAGATGAAACCTGATGCAGCAGCCTGACGCGAGTTGACAACTGGGAGTTTGAGAATGTCACAAGCCCCGAACGCAGAGCAAAAAACTCCAGCGATGGTTGAGAACTGGGCAGCGAAGCCCCTGGGAATTTTGCCCAAGAACACGCAAGCAATGGTGATCGCTGGGATTGCAGTAGTGATGGTGGGTGCAATTGCCTTCTCCGGGTCCCGCGCCCCCAAGACCGCAGCAAAGCCTGCGTTGCCGTCGAGTGCCGTGGTCGATCCCAATCAAGCGCGGATTGCCGAGTATCGCCAACGGCTGGACGAACAAGCACGTAGGCTGGCCGCTGAACAAGCTCAATTTCTCCAGACTAAGCAACAATTCGTAGCCGCCACCGGGGCCGAGCCTGCGGGCGCCGCGGCAGGCAATGGGTCTTACCCCGCGGGCCACGCGGACGAAAACGGTATCGAGAACGACCGCAGACGACGGGCTTATTTATCGCTTTTCGCATCGAACCTTGCGCTCAGTTACCGCAAAGACAATCAAGCCTCCACTCCCCAAAACCTTGCACCGAATGCCAACACAGGGGCCCCGCCGCCGCAAGGTTCGACTTTGCCCAGTGCTACGCCATACGGAATGTTCGTTCCATTTGGCACTTCGCTATCCGGCGCCGAATCGGAAGCCCAGCCGAGCAACTGGCAAACGAACCAGCACGGCGAGCCCAGCGCTACGGAGACGAACGCCCGCGATCGATTCGCCGACCTCAATCCATCCGACGGCAAGCAGTATCGCCTGTTCGAAGGAACGGTTCTAGAGGCGGTACTGACGAATCGGCTGAATGGCTCGTTCGCAGGTCCTGTGAACTGCATGCTGACCATAAATGTCTTCTCGCACGATGGCCAGCAACTGCTGATCCCGCAGGGTAGCCGCATTCTCGGAGAAGCCAGGCGGGTGACCACCGTCGGGCAGGAGCGGCTAGCGGTTCTGTTTCACCGTGTGATCATGCCCGATGGGTATTCGCTAAGCCTCGATCAGTTCAAAGGTCTGAATCAGATTGGCGAGACCGGTCTGCGTGACCAGATCAATCATCACTATGCCCAGATCTTCGGGGCCTCCCTCGCAATCGGAGCGATTGCCGGCCTAGCCGAGGCAGGTACGCGAGCGGGAGTCTTGCAGTCATCGACCGAGGCTTATCGCCAAGGCGTGGCGGATAGCCTTTCGCAATCTTCGCTGCGCATTCTCGACCGTTATCTCAACCTGCTCCCAACCTTAACCATTCGCGAGGGGCACCGGGTGAAAATCTATTTATCCGGCGACCTGTTGCTTCCCGTATACCAGAACCATCGCATGCCAGAGGATCTATGAATAAGAAAGAAGAAGCTCTATCAGCGGTTCATTGGCTATATCGCTGCCTCTTTCGCGGAGTCGGCTGGGTACTAGTGGCCGGCATCGTGACTTGGCTTTTCCTTTTCTTCCGCGCAGGAGGGCACCGATGAGGCGGCGGGCTTCGCCCTTGTGGTGGCGCTGGCTGTCGGATTGTCTGGGTGCAAGAACAGCGAAAAGCCCTGATCCGGCTGAACAAGAGCGACAACCTCAGCAACGTGCTCGTCGGCATGAAGCAGAACAGAGGGCGGCCAAGACCAAGCGGCGCGGCCAACACGGCCGCGATCAAGATGTACAAAGGCTGAGGAACCCAGAAAAAACGCACGCAAGAAGAGCAAGCGCAAAGGACTCCAAAACGAAGGAGAGACGGAAAAATGAAACTCACGAAACCTCGCAAGATCGCCGTTGTCGCCCTTGTTGCCGCAATGATCGCACCTGCCGCCTTCGCCGTGCTCGGACTCGGCGACATCGTCTTTGATCCCAGCAATTTCGGAAAGCTGGTCGAGCAGTTGGCGCAGATGGAGCGGCAATATACGGCACTGGTTGAGACCTATCAGATGGTCACTGCGCAGTACAACCAAATGATCTGGATGGCGAAGATGGTTCCGGCCAATCTGCGCGCGCACTATCGGGCCATGGTCACGCCCTGGCGCAACTCGTCAGCCACCGACACTTACGGGACCACGGGAGGGTGGATTGCGGCCATCAATACTGGCCACGGTGTTAACGACGGCTATCAGCAGGCGATCCAGCCGCTGAACGCTTATGGTGCGGCACTGTCGAACATCCCTGCCGACCAGGTTGATCGCATCAAAACCAGCTACGCTACGGTGGAGCTGGCAGACGGAGCCAACCAAAGTGGAATGGATCTCCTCGGACGGCTCCGCGCCAACGCTCCCGACGTCGAGAACGCCATCCAGAGCGTCGAAACCGACTCGCTCTCGACCGACCCTGACCTCAACACCGAGATTTCCGTGCTCAACAAGATCAACGCCGCCAACCTGATTGCTCTGCGCAACGGCCAAGACACCAACCAACTGCTCGTCGCACTGGCGGAACAGCAAATCATCGACGCCAAGCGCAAGCGCGACGCTGAAGCTACGGCGATCAACAGTCACATCCAGTTCATGGCTCAAGAACAGTCCGTGCTGCGCGCGCAGACCGGTGACCCTAGCGCCCGCATGCTCGCTTACCGCATGCCGTAAACCAACCGGAATTGGGAGCCGCTGTCATGCCGCCCGAGACGATGAACGATCTTGTTGCGTTCTTGACCAACTTGATGACCACGCATGCCGCCATATTCGTGGCGTTGGGGTTAAACCTGTTTCGGGCTTTGGCCATCATCCTGATTGTCTGGTTCGGTGTGAAGAGCGCGCTGGCATCGGCTTCCGGCCGTTTCGGGTTCCAGCTCGATCACTTCGCATCTCTGTTAATGACAATCTCCTTCGGCTTCGCGATGATCACGTTCTACGACCGCCCCCTTCCTGGGCTGGATGTCAGTTTCTATCACCTCGTCATCGACCAGGGAACAAACCTGGCAAATGCACTGAATAATGGCATCGTCACCGAGTTGTGGGACCGACTAAACTCCATTTACTTTGAGACCGAACAACCGGGGTTGTCGATCGCCATCAATGCCCTGGAAATCCTCCGCTATGCGATTACGATCCTGGCTCTCGCTGCCGCCGAGATCGCTTCCTTTGTCGTCATTGCTTTTGGTTACATCGCCGCAGCGATTGCCGTCTTATTGGGCCCCATCTTCATTCCCTTTTTCATCGTGCCCAAGATGGAATGGCTCTTCTGGGGCTGGCTTAAGTCGCTCTTGCAGTATGCCTTCTACCCAGTGGTCGCAAACGCCTACATATTCGTCTTCGGCCAGCTTCTGATCCACTTTGTGGACTCTCATCCACCGCCCTACGACGGCGCCACCCTGGCCGTGCTGTTCCTGCCGCTACTGTTTCTGCTGATTGCTTTCACCTGGGGAGTACAGCTGATTCCCTCGCTCGTGAGCTCGCTCTTTGCTGGGCGCTCGGGTGAATCCGCAGTGCCGCTTAACCAGTGATCGCAAGGAGATCCTGATGCCTGTTACGGGCCTATTGCCGCCACCCACAGAGGAATTCAATGCCGCCAAGCGCCATTACGTTGAGCAATTTGGCACGGCACTGGTCTCGAACAGTTACTTGAAGGTCGCTGCTCTGTGTCTAGCCGCGGTTTCGCTGGCGCTGGCGGCGCTGAACCTCCGGACGACGTCGCAGGCGCTGCATCACTTGAAGCCGCTCGTCATTCGCATCGATGACGTGGGTCGGGCCGAGGCCGTCGCCTACGACAGCTTCCAATATCAGCCTCGTGAGGCAGAGATCCGCTACTTCCTAATGGATTTTGTACAGCGTCATTACAGCCGCGTACGGGCCACCGTACGCGAGAACTACGCGCGATCGCTCTATTACCTGGACGGACGACTGGTCGATGCGACCATCGAGGAGAACAAGAAAAACAAGACGATTGAGGCATTCCTGGCTGCCCAAGGCGATGAGATCGAAGTCAATGTAAGGAACGTCGCAATCGAGGACCTCCGCAACTCACCTTATAAAGCCACGGTGGAGTTTGAAAAGGTCTTCTACACCGCCCTAGATCACGCCGAGACCAGGCGAGAACGATATCTCGGCCATTTCGTGTTCGTCGTCAAAGATCGTGTGCCTAACGCTCTGATTCCGGTAAATCCGCTTGGATTGACTATCACTTATTTTCGAGAGGACCAGGCCTTCCAGTAGTCATGCGCGGAACTGTCTACCTTCGCGGTCGGGCCACAAACCTGCGGGTCGCTGCCGTTCCAGCGGTTGCCGCGCGAACTCATCTACGGTCCACGTGGGGGTTCCGTCAGGACTCGCATGCTTGCGGGGTGCCGAAGACGATCGAGTGTCGTCTCAGACATGTTCTCATTTCCGCCATGCGGCACTCGGGCGCGGCTGTGGGGCTTATCCGGCGCCCCGGCGCACGGGCCGTCTCCTACTTCCAGAGGCCCTTTCGGTCCCGGTCTCCCACGACCAGTCTCCCAGCCAAAAGCGCGGCCAAGCCTCCCGGATGTCTTGCAGGTCTCCTCCGAGAAAGCAGATGTTGGGCTTGGGACCCGGCCCACTCGCATCGCATTGCCAGACGTGCCCTGAGCAGATCAGGGCAGAAACGGAGAAACAACATGCCCATCTACAAAAACACGATCACCCTCAAAGGCTTCCTCGGCGCAGAGGCACTCGAGCATACTAACTCCAACCAACAATCCATCGTCGTCCTTTCGCTCGCAACCAGGAGCTCCTACAGGGACAAGCAAGCAGCGGGTGCATGGGTTTCGCGCATCGATTGGCATCGCGTAGTCGCCTTTGGCCGCTTGGCGGAATCCGCCAAGTCGCTCATCAAGGGTACCTACGTCGAGGTCGAAGGCCAGCTCCAGAACCGCGAGTACGTCGCTGGCGAAACCAAACATCGCATTTCTGAAGTGCGGGCTCGCTCCATCACGAAACTCGACTACACCCCGCGCTTTGCAGCTAAAAACCTCGGCGCCGAGCCGGTTCAGGACGAGGTGCCCGCATAGGGCACCTGGTTCCGCAAGGAGGCGCACCCGTGATTGCCAATGTCTTTTTTGCGACCACCATCCTGTTCATAGCCCTGCTGTTCTTACTGCTGCAGGAGTGCGCGTTCTTGATTCCGTATCGCATGCTTCTGATCGAAAAATACGGTCCGCCAATTGCGCTGTACGCAGCCGCAGTTTTCTTCAATGTCTTTGCTGGTGTCTACCTCGCTGCTCGCAAGTTGTTTCTGAAAGACACCGGTCGCAAGCTGGCCCACATCGAGAAGCAGCTGCGTACCGGCGAGAGCATCTCGGAAGAATTGAGCCGCCGTTTAAGTGAGGAATGAGGGGAATCGGTGAGCCGAAGCGGCAGAGATGAGCGCGACCAGGCGGCCGAACCGCCGCAGTTAGGCGGAATGCCCTTGTCCCCGGGCCGCAGCGGAGGAGCGGCGTCCACCGACGGGAACCAAGAGCCATCCAGAAATTGCCCCAATCAAAAACCCATATCCCAGCCCCAAGCCCGATCCATTCCTTTTCCCGAACGCGAGCAGCCCGCCGCGCTCAGCCGCTCGCGCGACATTGTTTTCGTGCGCAATCGCCGTTATCGCGTGAGCTCGGCAGAGCGGGAATTGATGACTCAGGTCGGCAAATTCGGCACCATCGCGGTCCAGGATCTCGCTCGCCAGTACTACCCCTGCGCGGCAGACAAATTGCGACGGGATCTTCTCCACCTCAAATCCCAGAAGCTCGTCCGCCAGTGGCGGGTGATGGCCGGCAAGGGACAGGAAAAGCTCCTGGTTCTGGTGCTGACGAAAGAGGGCAGGCACCTGGTCCAGCAACAATGTCGAACCGACGGCGCACAGCAATTCTACGCCGGATTCGTCAGGCCCCGGGAGGTCGCGCACGATGCTGCCATCTACCGCATGTACCAGGCCGAAGCGGCTCAGATTGAGAAGCGAGGCGGGACGATCAAGCGCGTCGTTCTTGAATGTGAACTCATGAAAAACCTCTATCGGTCGCTCGCGAAAGCTCGAGACCTGTCTGCGCTCGAGTACACCAGGCGCCAGGCAGAAGTGGCCGCAGACAATCGACTGAAGGTGGTCGACAGCAAGATTCCGCGGCCCGATCTGCGGATCGAGTACGAAACCGCAGAGGGGAAACTGGCGAAGGTTGACCTGGAGCTTGCCACCGAGCACTACCGCGGGGGGCTGGCAGCCGGAAAGCTCAAGGCGGGATTCAAGGTGTACGCAGATCGAGCTTCCGCGTTGCGGCTGAATGCCTCACTTACCTATGGCCGCGGCTCGTCTTATGAAGGCCCCGAATTGATTACCCCGATCTTGGCATTATGACCCACCTCTTGATGACAAATGACGAGCGCATAGCGGCCATCCGGAGGTTTGGATACACCGGACGCGAAGCGGCATTCTTGTGCCTCGCCGCTCTTCATGGCGGCTACTTCCTGCGCCGCCAGTATGATGCTTTTCTGCAACGCCGGTGCGGCGGGAATACCGACCGCCTGATCGAGAAGGCAGTCTCCCAAAATCACGTCCGTGTCCACGAATCAGCCAATCGGACCCAGATTTATCACCTGCGAGCCAGTCGTTTTTTCGACGTTATTGGGGAAGAAGACAACCGCAATCGTCGCTGGCGCCAGCCCTACCCGGTTAAAGTCAAATTGATGGGTCTGGACTTCGTTCTAGCGCACCAGCAGCATCATTACTTGGCCACCGAAGTGGAGAAGCTCGACTACTTCGTCGGCACACTCGGCCTGAAGCACACCTACCTCCCCCAACGAACCTACCAGTCGCGAAGTGGCCTCATTACCACCCGCTTTTTCGTCGATAAGTTTCCGGTGTTTCTCGCAGACGCGTCCGGCGCGGCGTTGCCTGCGGTCTCGTTTTGTTATGTGGACGGCAGCGTCGGGAAGCCTTCGGGATTCTCTACCTACATGGGACAGTACAGAGCGTTGTTTGGTCGGCTAGCGGATGTTCAGGTCATCTATGTAGCTGCGGATCAGCACCTGTTTCCGAAGGCCGGGCGAATATTCAGGCGTTTTTACAGGAATGGGGGTGAGCGACTGCGCGAGCACTTTCGGGCTCGCGACCTGTTCGAGCGGCGCGAGACAACTTCGTTTGGCAAGAGCAGGTTGGATTTGCTGCGAGAAGAGTTAGTCGAGTTTGGAGGCCCGGAGTATGAGGCGGTCTATCAGCTATGGCGAAAACAGGGCGATTCCGTTCTGGGGGGCGATCGAGACGCTCTGGACGATGGTTCAGGTCACTTTGCGACATACCGGCTAGATCATCACTACGAACTGTTCGGGGACCTTAACAGCAAGGTACCAGCGTGAAACAAGTGGAGAGTATCGCGGATCGTGGCGGCAGAAGCTGCGATCCGGTGAATGGTTCACGCCAGCCTGGGCTCAGAGCGCTTGCAGAAAGTGAGGGGGGAAGTACCAGAGCCCTGCCGAACGGATGGTCGGTCGTCCCGGCCCTGCCGGTTCGTCACAGCCGGGACCAGACGGGAACAACAGCGGGAAGCGTCGCCGTGGAAAGCGGCGGGCGAGAGGCAAAGAGAATTGCCCTAGCACGGTGGAGGATGGAGTCGTGAGGCAAGCGGGCGAGAGCCGAAAGTTTGTGAGCTTGGTTGTGAGTACAACTCTAGGTTTCTACCTTTTTCGAGGCTGGCGGTTTCCGGTCGAGAACAACGTTCTGCAAATGGTGCTGCTGCAGAAACCGTACCTGTTCTACGGAATCAAGTACTGCTTTGTCGCCATGCTATTTACAACTCCCTACATCGCATTCTCCATTCTATTCTCATTTTTCTACATCTTTACAGTGCGGCGAGAAGAGCGAGCGGCATCCAGGCGACTCGCTCCGTATGTTCCGCCAGCAATGCGGAGCGAACTCTATCTGGTAATCGGCGAGCTGCACCATGCCAAGCGTCCACAGCCCGCCACAACTCCACAGTGGCTCATCGTGCCCGAGCGGGGTCTGTTTACCGGGATCGCCATCTTCGGAGCCGTGGGAAGCGGTAAGACCAGTACATGCGTGTACCCCTTTGCCGAACAGGTGCTCGCCTATCGTGCTGAAGATGCTGAACGCCGGGCGGCTGGCCTCGTCCTCGAAGTAAAAGGCGATTTCTGCCACAAAGTCCGCGGAATCCTGAAAAAGCATGGCCGGTCAGAGGACTACATTGAGATCTCTCTCGCCTCACCCTTCCGGTATAACCCGCTGCACAACGACCTGGAGGCCTACGCGCTCGCGTACGGGATCGCTTCACTGCTAAATAACTTGTTTGGGCGGGGCAAAGAGCCATTCTGGCAGCAGGCTTACACCAACCTAGTGAAGTTCATCATTCTTCTTCACAAGGTACTTTATGACTATGTGACCCTGTTCGATGTGTACGAGTGTGCCATCAATCCTCTCAAATTAGAGTCGAGGATAGCCGAAGCAGAGGAGTTGTTCTCGACCGCGGACTACCTTTCGATCGACGATGCAGTCTACGTGGCGCATCGCGAGTTGAGCCGCTTCCCATGGGAACGCGTCGAGGCAACCAGTTGGCTGAAGGCGCCCTTATCTGGAGAGTTGAAGCGGATTTTGGACGCAAGGGGAATCCCGTACGACGTTCAAAGGGAGAGCGGCTCCCCAAATGCCGCCCAAGATGAAGAGCACGACGCACGTCGGCAACGCTTTGAAGCCGTCAAGCGCTGGTTTAACGATGACTGGCGCCGCATCGAGCCAAAGCTCAAGACCAGCATCGTCGAAGGCATCTCGGTTTTCCTCTCCCTATTCGACGACAACCCTGCCGTAAAGCGGACATTTTGCCCACCCAAAGAATGCTATGACCCGGTGCGAAATCACGATGGTCGTTACGGGACCCCTTTGCCTCCGTTCAGTTCTCTAATTGAGCAAGGGAAAGTATGCGCTTTGAACTTCCCCATTGGCGCCAATCCTGGCCTGGCCAGGGCGGTCGGAGCAATGTTGAAACAAGACTTCCAAAGAACTATGGTGGGACGCATTCCACAGATCGAGTCACATCCCCAAAAGTACTGGCGATCCGTACTGTTTCTTTGTGATGAATATCAGTCGTTTGCCACCACCGGAGAGAGTGATCCGGCGGGCGATGAAAAGTTCTTTGCTATGTCCCGCCAGGCACGCTGTATCCCGGTCGTTGCCACCCAAAGCATCAGCTCATTGCGCTCGACTCTGCCCGGCGAGTCGTGGCGAACCCTGTTGCAGACATTTCGCACCAAGATCTTTCTGACGTTAAGCGACGATTTCAGTGCGAGGATGGCCAGCGAGTTGTGTGGGAAAGAGGAGCAGTTGAAATTGAATTACTCCATTAGCGAAAACGGTCAGGATGCCAGAGTCAGTATGTTGACCGGGCGCGCCACGGCGCATCGTGCCACGATCGCGACCTCAAAAAATTATAGCGTACAGCGGGACTGGCTGTTTGAACCGAAGGTGTTTACTGAACTTAAAAATGCGCAGAGCATCGTTCTTGCCTATGACGGTCTCAATCCCCTGCCGCCTTGCTACTGCTATTTGAAACCCTATTACCTGGATCCCGATACCACATATTTCGAACAGCTGGAGGCGGGTCAGCTATGAGCTTTGAGGTCATCTTGCCCTTCTTGCGGCCCATCGAACACCTGATCCGGGACGGTGACATCTCGGAAATCATGGTGAACGGGTCAGGGCGAATCTTTGTGGAGAGGCATGGCGAACTGCTGGCAATCCCCGATGCCACAATCCCGGAGAAATCATTGCAGGTTGCAGTACGAAATATCGCACGCACGCTGGGCGAAGAAATCAACGATGAGGTACCGCTGCTCGATGCACGCCTTCCGGACGGCTCTCGCGTTGCCGCAGCCATCCCGCCGTGCTCGCGCCGGGGAACGACGCTCACCATTCGCAAGTTTCAGTCTCAGCGCTTCACCCCCGGGGAGTTGGTTCGCATCGGTACTGTCCCCCAGCATGTCGTGAACCATCTGAAAGATGCGGTCGAGCAGCGTCGAAACATCCTGATTTCGGGGGGCACCGCAAGTGGCAAGACCACCATGCTCAATGCGCTGGCCTCGTTCATCGATCCGAAAGAACGGGTGGTGTTGATCGAAGACACGTCTGAAATTCAAATCTCACGCGACAACCTGGTGGAATTTGAGGCGCGAAGAGAGCGGCCCGGCCAGCGCGCGGTAACGATTCGTGATCTGCTGCGGGCCACACTCCGGCACCGGCCAGATCGCATTGTGCTCGGCGAAGTGCGGGGCGGCGAAGCGTTCGATTTGCTGCAGGCCCTGAACACCGGTCATTCCGGCACGCTTTCCACGATTCACGCTAATTCCGCAGAACAGGCGGTGACCCGGTTTATCAGCTGCGTCTTACAATCCGGAATCGAACTGCCGTACAGAGCAATTCGCAGCAATATCGGCGATGTCGTTCAGCTGCTGCTGCACATCGAGCGACGCAGCGGGCGGCGCTATGTCGCCCAACTGCTTCGGGTCATACGCTACGACTCCGCTCTGGATAGCTACGAATTCGAAGCGATTTACCAGTCGGTGAGCCCATGACCACGAAGGACAGTGAAAGTTCCGTTGCCTACATCCGGGACAACTTCGAAGCTGACGATCGCGTTGCGATCGTGTTGCTAAGCAAGCGGACTGGAGCCGTGCTGCAACGAGTTACTTCGGCTGAGAAAATTGTGGCGCCGGAGTATCAGGCCTGGCTGCGCTACATGAACGCGCGAAAGTACGAAGTCTACATCTCCATGAACACGCTGAAAGCAGGAACACATCGACGGACGAAAAACGATGTGGATCTCATTCGGCACATCTACCTGGATTTCGACGAAAACGGCACCACCGCGGTAGAGGCGCTACTCGAGCGCGATGATCTGCCGCCGCCGAATTATTTGATCAACAGCTCACCTGATAAATGGCAGGTGATTTGGAAAATTGCGGGCTGCAGCAAAGACGAGGCCCAGGAGATCGAACGCGGGCTCGCCCATCATACCGGGGCCGATCCGGCCGTGGTCGACATTGCCCGCGTGCTGCGTTTGCCAGGCTTCTACAATCATAAGTACTCGCAACCGCACTTGGTCACGGTCGAAAGCCGTTCCCGGCACATCAGCGGACCGGAACAGTTTCCAAGGTTACGGTCGGGCTCCAATGCCAGATACTCGAAATCGATTGAACGTGAACCGAATCGTCATCCAGTCTCTAGGAACACACAATCGGAGAGAGATTGGGCACACGTAAGGAATAAGCTCCGCCAGGGTGCACCACCGGAAGCAGTGATCGAGGAGTTGACGGTCGCGCGCGCGGACAAGTTCAATCCCGGGGACTACGCACGACGAACTGTGGAAAAAGCCGTGGCGTCGTTGAGAGATGGCGCTGCTTGGGGACCCGAGCGCTAAGTCATGGTAGGCCCATGCGGTGATCTCTCATCGCCCATCGAGTCCGATACTTATCGCGAGAACCGAAAGACGCTAAGCGCAACTTGAGTGACAAAATGCAGCGCCGATAACGGAATGCTCACTCTTTCAGCCCGCCGTTGGGAAAGATGTCCAATTCACCCAATGCCTGCCTCGCCGCGGAAGCTGCCAGAAGCGCCAATTTACAAGCGCTATTTTGGGAGGATCACAACACGCTATTCCCACAATCAGCAAAATGCTCGACGGCCAGGACGGGCTGCGCGAAGCCAGGCTATTGAGTTTCATCATTCTTGAAGCTTATTTCCGTTCCCTGTGCCGCGTGATCAAGCTGCCTTATGGCCGTTGGTCTCATCGGGTGGGTGGAAGCATTCAAAACATTGTCGGTATTTCTTCGGAGTGGTGCCCGTTGCCTGTCGGAAGGAATCCCCGAAATGACTCTGAGTGGCAAATCCCACTTCGAAGCCAACGTCGACGAGAGCCATTGAGCTTTCGGCGAGCAGTCGCTTGGCTTCCTCAATCCGTTCGTGCATTACATATTCGTGCGGGGCCCGTCCGGTGCTCTGGCGAAACAGGTTTGCGAAATGCTGCGGACTCATCTGTACGAGTTTGGCCAGATCTTTTGAGAGCAGTCGGTGGCGAAGATGCCGGTGTACATGATCGAGTACGAAGCGCAGGCGATTAGGCGGAAGACCTCCAGGCGAGGGAATTGTCACTCCTGCCGATTGATTGGAATACCTGCTGGCGATATAACGGATGAGCGTAGCCGCCAGTTGCCGCACGTACATTTGTCCAGTCACACAACCGGACCGCAATTCTTCCTGCAGAGCGTGGATCAGGCTCGATATTTGTTCATCACGCAAGCTGAAATGAAAGGTCAGACGCAAGCTGCCATCTTCTCCAAGGTCGTGGCAGACTGTCTGCAGATTCTGCTGATCGAAGCTGAGCAGCATGAGTTCGCTCGGACCCGAGAATTCGAAGCGGAGCTCCGTGTCAGGCGGCAGGATATGAATGTCTCCAGGTATGACATGGCGCATGTACCGTTTGCCGTTGGCTGTGCATTGCAAAGTGACCGGCCGAGCCGTGTGCAGCACCACAGAATTGGCTGATGGGGCCCAGGTCGGAAACTGTCCTGCGGGTTGAATCCCTTGTCGAATACTGATTCCTTCTAGGTCGTACCGCGGAGTTGTATCTCTGAGAAGCATGCTCGTCACCTCACTCGCTACAAGATTGAGCCCTGGCGATTGGAATCACGATTGGCCGCTTTTCTCGCAATGGTCGGGAAACCGGACAGACGGTAACCCTAGAATGAGCTTTTCGGGAACTTCGGTTCCCTATCGAAGAGCTTCGGGACCATCCATTTTCGCTCCCGAGCTGACCTGCTGCCGCCCAACCCGCCCGCTAAGGCAACGCCTTCCTGGCCAAACGCTCGGACTCAGCAGCAAAGAAAACCGTCTGTTTTCTCAAACTTGCCACGGGTATCCGGTTTTGGGACTCTTGCATTCGGTATACGCGCGTTGGGCGCGTTAAGTATCACTTCGTCCGACAGGAAATTGCGCCTGCACCCCCGCCGCCCTATACGACGAAAAGACGGACAGTATGCTGACGCACTTCTCTTTTGTCGTGGTAGTTTTTCTTTTGTGCGGTCGGAGTTCCGGGCAGATGGTACGAAACCAGCGGTGAGTCCGAGGTTTCCAACAGCTCTCTGTTTCCTCAGTCTTGCCCAGCGCGCCCGTCGAGCAGCGGCGATCTTCCTGCGGGCTGCCGCTGATAACTCTCGGTGCGGGCGCGAGACAGATTTCCAATCGCTCAGATGCTTCACAGCTTTGAGAGCCCCATACTGATCGGGAGTGCGCACCTTCGCCCAGCCCGGGCTTTCCTCGAGCACCACAACAGTTGCGCCCTAGATTGCTTGCGACACCACGTCGGAATCTGCGTTGCTCGGCGAGAATGAGCGGGAGCGCTTATTGGTCAATGCACGGAGGAACAAGGGCGTGCAAGGCCGTGCGTTGCCTAATTCGATTGAAGCTCAATGAATCCGATGGTCAACTGTGCGTTGTCCGTTTCGATGAGCACCGCTCGCGAGGCGTCCACCAGATAGTAGGCGAAGTGGTGCACGGCGGGAGTAGATGAGGTATCGAGGCCTGCCAGGGTGCCAGTGAAGACTCCATTGGAACTCGAGCTGAAGTTGCCGCCTAACGGCAGATCCGATCCAGGTCCATTAAGATCCACGAATCCCGCAAGCTTACCTGCACCATCGGCTCTAATCGGACCCGTACCGTTTTGCCTCGCCTCGCCACCGCCGTTTGGCACCACGTGCCGGACGTTCAACCCGTAGGAGCCGCTGAGAGTACCAGCGGTGAACGGTCCAGGGCCTTGCTGGAAACCCTCGCCGGCAATCACTGCGTCTTGGTCCATTAAGATAAGGAGTCCCCGGCCGTCCCCGGTCAAATACAGCTCCAGGTCGTAGTTGAAGGTGGGGTTAGTGAGGCTATCGGTCAGGCCCGCCAAGGTTACCCGGCCGGTTCCGGCTCCGACGCCAGTGCTATCCAAGGTGTAAGTTCCAGCAGCCAGGGGAAGCGGCGTTTGGTTAGACAGTCCGGTAGAGTCGTTCCAGCTAAAGATACCGGTCACGTTCCCGGTCACGGCGCCGGCTGTGCCGGTGTTCGCTCCAGCGACGAGCAATCCGGCGGCCTGGAGCGCTCCATTCGGCTCTTCGCCGGCCGCCCCGAACACAAAGTTGGCGCTCGAGATCGAACTGTTGGTGAAGGCTCCGCTCTGACCCAGGGCCGTACCGCCGGTGAAACCTCCGTAGGCGTCGCTTGTCTCAACCAATCGGACGTGCCTGGCGTCAACCACGTAGCCCACTAGATTGATTTGCGCGATGCCTGAGGCTGCGCTGGGGACCAGCTTGAACTCCACCCGTCCCATGCTGTCCGGAGCGGTGATGGTGCTGGCCGCGAAAGACTGGGCGGCCAAAGGAGCAGCGAGGCCGGCGTCGTTGATGTCGAAAACGCTCCCGTTGCCGGAAATGGTACCGGAGCCGTCCACGTTGACGACGCCACCGATGGCCGTGGCAGCCTGGGCCGAGTCTCGCCCAAACGCGAAAAACGCATACCCGCCCGACGGCGCCGCCGTGCTGGCCTGCAAATCCAGCGTTCCGCTGGAGGTTGCCGAAGAGTCGAACTCGATGAGCGAAGCCCGCGAGCCAGAAAGCAACGTCGCGTCGAGGGTCTCAACGCCGCTCACACCGATACTGGAGTCCCCGGTCTGGAGAGTGATCCACAGGTTACCGTCGTCGATGGCAAGGATGTTGCCGCCGGTAATCGTGTCGCTTTTGGCTCCAGCCGGGTCCACGAAGTCCTGCTCGCCGCCGGTAATCGACCCGTTGTTGACGGTGAAGACGCCGGACACAGAACAAAAGCCGCGGGGGTTTGTTCCGCTTAGCTGAAAGACGTAAGAGCCGCTGGCTAGCGTAGTGGGCTCAAGGGAGACGAAAATCGGAATCGAGAGGGAATCGCCGGGATTGGTTACCGAGGTGGCGACCACGGTCACGGTGCTGCCCGCACCAAGGACGGAAGGCGCAGTGAACGTGGCCGCAACCCCACTGGCTGTCTTGACGGGAGCAAACGAGCCGCAAGGCGCCGCGCCATTGCCGCAGGTCGCCGACCAGCTCACGCCGTTATTCGAGGGGTCCCCGGTTACGACGGCGGCGATGGGCGCCGAGGCGCCGACTTGCAGAGCGTTTGGCGGATAGGCACTGGAACTGAAGGTAAGACCAATACCAGGCGCAGTGATGGTGATGGTGGCCGAGATGGTTTTGGTGCTATCGGTCATCGAGATAGCCGTCACCGTCACGGAGTTGTTATTGCCGGATGGAAGAGCCGAAGGCGCCGTGTAAGTGGTAGAGGTCCCGGGACCACTGGTGCTAAACGAGCCGCAAGCACCGTTGCTGCCGCAGGTCACAGACCACTTGACCCCGGCGTTGGCAGAGTCGTTGGTGATCACCACCGCGAGCGACGCCGTGGCATCCACCTGCAGGGCGGCTGGCGCGGCGGAAGCGAAAGAAACAGCAATCGGCGGGGTTGGCGTCGTGCTCATGGTGGAGGAGCCGCCGCATGCCACCAACGCCACACTCATGCTCACAGCAACAAGCAGCAAGAGCGATTGGCGGAATGTCATCGTGGGCCTCCATGCAGCTCATCCGTGGCGGTTCTTGTTTACCACGAGCATCATTTTCAAGTTAGCCCGAGTTTCCTTTTTCGACCTCAAAAATGGCAGCGATTATACCCCGATCCTGCTTGTTCGCGACATGGTGAAACAAATCCGAGAGTTGCCTAGAGACGCTCAACAACACGCCGTGCACTGGCACGCTGCTTCTTCAATTGTTGGAAACCGCAGCAGATTGGCCCGCGAGTTCCCCTCGGCCAGGATGAGAGCAGATTGGGGCAGCTTAACTCTGCTGGATGTCTGGGGATTAGCCCGGTTCCTCTGTGAAGGAATGGCTTGTCGCGAAAGCCCTCTGGATGATTTCTGACGGGATATTGGTGTCTCAATTGGTCCGCTGGCGTTCATACTGTGACACGTCTTCAGAAACGGCCAGAATGCATTCCAGTCCATCAAAATGAATCCTGTCGGCGGAATAGGCGGTGAGCTTGATATCGCCCGATTTTGTTCGGAGTCGCGTGATGACGTTCCGGATCGGACCGCCCTTTTGGAGCTGTGCGAGCATTAGCGAGCGATCCGCTGGATCTTCCCACATCTTTAGTTCGTGAACAGTGTGGCCGATCAGTTCTGCGCGAGCATAGCCGTAGCGGCACTCGAATGCGGCATTCACGTCCAGGAAACGGCCCTCGCTTAACGTCGTGATGGAGAACGAGATCGGGCTTGAACGAAAGACTTTCTGGAATTTGTCCTCGGAAATCTTGCGGCTTTCTTCTGACTGCTCCAGCGCCTTTTTCGCCTGGTGGAGATCGTTGATCCGCTTCTCCAGCTCAGATCCATATATGGCAGCACACTCGTAGAGGCGAGAGTTTTGGATGGCGGCGGCCGCAGGAATTGCCAAGAGTTGTGCGCGCCGGAGGTCTTCACGGGTGAAACTGTCAGCCTGGGCGTGGCCGACTGAAAGGAGGCCCAGAGTGCGTTGGGAAGCTACCAAGGGAACGCAGAGCCATGAACGCAGATGGGTGTGGCCCTCAAATGTTTGCCACTCCGCTTCCTTTTTCGTGTCGGAGAGGAGGATACTCTTCTGGCTTCCCAGGATTCGCTTCAGAAACGGGACGTCGGCAGCGTCGAGCGTGAGGGGATAATTCGGGCTCTTGCGTGGGATTTCGTGGCGCAACTTCTCTCGCGCCGCAAACAGACGTGTGTCACCTTCTAAGAGCCATATGCGAGCGCATTCACAGGGAATGAGTTCGGTTAGAGACTGGAGCATCGCGTCCAGAACGAAATCCATGCGAAGGTCTTGGGTCAGCCCCAGGGTGGCCTTGCGCAATGCGTCTGCTTCGGCCCAAGCACCCTCAGCTAACGCCAGGTTCTCGGCAACTTGTTCCTCAGCCTGTTTCTGCACGGTGATTTCCTGCGCGGTTCCGACGAGCCGGCAAATCGTGCCGCCGGAATCCCTTACTGGAAATCCCCGCATCCAGACCCAGCGCACCTCACCGCTGGGCCATACGATCCGGAACCTCTCGTTGAACTGCCCGGTTTGCGTGGCCTCTTCGAGTTTGCCGAGAACGCGAGCCCGATCTTCAGGATGGATCGCCTCTTCATAAGAAGATGGGTTCTCTTCCAAGCTCTGGCAGGAGCGTCCGGTGATGGTTTCATAGGCGCGGTTGACGTAGAGAGTCTTCTTGGTGGTTGCATCAATCATCCAGAAGATTTCCTGAATATTGTCCGCCATCTGCTGGAACTCGTGTTCCGTTGCCAGGAGAGCGCTGGCTGTCTGGCGATGTTGTTGGTGGAGACGAAGTAAGAATCTGGCGTGCACGAAGACCACAGTCCCAAGCGTCACCATCAGCGCGACCAGCAAGACCGAGGAGAATTGCAGCCTTTCAAGCTTCGCTCCAAATACGACTAGCAGCAAGACCACTGAGATCGCGGAGGCGAATATCGAAATGATCCGCCAACCGCGATCTGGCGCTGTTTTGAAATAGAATTCCGAGCGCAGTGGGCCTATTGAACGCATGGCATATACCGCAGTAGGGCACTCCTCATCGCCGCCGTCACCAGGGCCCGCAAAATGAGGCTGCCATTGATACCGCAACGGTCGGCACCGCCGCAGTTTCGCGCCGATACTACAGCGCCTACGTTCAGTGGGTCAAGGTGGCGTTTGAAACTGTTCTTGCTGGGGCGTGGCACGGGTTGCTTACGCCTGTGCAGGCGGCATTTAACGGACTGAGCACCGCATCAGTGGCATCAAAACCGAGAACCACGACACATGCGCCGGCAACGGCAAAAACGCTGATTGAACCATTCTTCTTCGGTATCCGCATGAAATACCGCGTTCCTGCGGCGGGGATCCTAGGGCCCAAGTTTCCACAAAAATAAGCGGAGGCCAAACCCGTGCGGGAGCCCAGCCGGGGAAGACGGAGGCTAGCCCAAGGTTGGCGGAGCTACTCACCTGTCAAGTAGCGATGTTCATCGTCACCCTAGTGAGCTACATCCGAAACCATGACGGTAAACGATCGCGCTGTTGGCGTAGAACAGCGGCGATGAATTGTCCCTGGAACGCGGGATTAAAGGCATAGTCCTGCCGCGCGCGCTACATCCGCGCCTTCCTTCGGTCCGCCAGATACCGGGGGTCGTTCCCTCAGAGTTCGGCACTCCAATTAGTGGTCCTTCGAGGAAGCATGTGGTTTGGTCCGCGCTGGCACAGGCAAGGACGATGGGATCGGCGCTTTGCAACGGTTCGTGGTCTCTTCCGAGTTCGGTTCCTGGTTACGAGAATTCTTTGCAAAACACCATGAAATCAGCGTCGCAGGATACTGTTGACGGACTTCGCCGGGAATGTCAGATTCCGCTACTTCTTGGAATTTGAAATCAATCTTCCCATCAACCTGAACCGTTCCCTGTAGGTAGCCATAAACGTCGGTTCTCGCCTCAGGACCAGGCTGTGTGCCCGGGGGAAGCGGGTAGCGTACAGCTCCGGCGGTTCCTACGATCCAGCCATCCAGGCGTTTCCCAGGAGGTTGGTTATCGAAGATCCCCCGCATGTAGAAATGGGAATGGCTGGCAAGTACGTACACTTTCTTCCTCTTCTGGAACTCCAGAAGGGCTTCGTAGACATGATTGCCGCTTTCACAACTCTCTTTTTTCCGAGCCGGATCCTCGATTGCGTCGTCGATTGCGTCGTCGCACATCGCGTGCTCGCTCGCCCTGCTGGACGGTAGGGCTTCGTGCATACCCAGTACGACAGTGCTGATTCCATCGTTGTTGTAGGCTCTTTCGAGGGTGCAATCAAACCAATCCAATTGATCGCTGGGGAACGCGCCGGAAGAATTGTCCAGGTAGATGAAATCAATCCTGCCCCGGATCCAATGATAGTAGGGGGTGGCAGACAGATAGGGCCGTCGGGAAATTTTCTGGCACGATCCGCTCTTGGCGGCCGCGATTTCTTCTTTGTCCGGGTCCTCCATCAGAAGCCGAGGTGTTACCAGCCAGTCCCGAAATTGCGAAGAGAACTCCGCTGCTGTTTTGGGAGCGATCACTTCATGATTGCCGCTGCCGAGATAAAAACGCGTCAGCCCAAAGGGAACAATCTGATGATCAATGAAATCTTGCCAAGCGCGGTCATGGTAGGACTCGCAACTAAGGTGCTGGCCGGCCTTCTGGGCCGCCCCGGCCATGTCTTCATCAATTTTATAGATGGCACGAAGATCTCCCAGGTGCCAGTAGAAGGAAGGCTGGTACCGCTCCATGCTTTGCGCGGCAATCGCTGGCATGACTACGTCGCCACAATTGCGAGAGTCACCGGAAACGATGAACCTCCAGGTGCCCTCCGTCGCCGGCACAAACTTCGCTCGTTTAGGAGCTTCCCGCTTCACCGCCAAAACGCTTGCCAGGGTCCCTAAGTTGCAGATGACGATTCCTAGAACGATTGCGGTAGCCAGCAATTGGAGCAGAACGGCAGGCGAGAATTTTGGCCTTGCCGGCTTGGTTTGCTCCGCTGCGGACATCTATTCTTTCTCGGCGTTCGGTCTAGGACCGCTATCGGCCTTAACGTTGTAGGCCAGGTAGTCGCGCCAAACCGTGCTGGCGAACCGTCCGGCGAAGAACTTGTAAGCTCCGTAGGCGCGGAGGCACGCAATTAGTGCCCATGCGGCAAGAAATGCCAGCAACGCGCTCTGGCCATGCGTGCCGGGATACCGGATACCCAGACCGTATCCAATGCCAAGCAACGCAATCAGCAGAACCGCAGCGTATCCCAGCTCGACTTTATGTTTCTTCAGCGGATCCGAGATCTTTTGCAACAACACCGCTGATATGTTCACTAGGACCAGGAGCGATCCCGCAACGACAAGCACTGCGGCGCTAACGAGGAAACGGCTTCTCACCACCGCGGCTGCCCACCCTAGCCAGTAAGCAAAAGCTAGGGCCAATACTGAAACCAGGCCACGGGTCAGAGCATACATCCCTTGGAATTGCTCGGCGTAGCTGACGGCCTTTCCTTGAATCAATATCTGGCGGGCAAAGAGGAAAGCGTTGTTGCGCACCTTATCAATCGCGTCATCGCCCACCTTATCGACCTGCAGTTTCAGGCCGAACTGTTTCTCCATAAGCTCGGAAATCTTTCCCTTGGACGGGTCGGGTAGTTCCTTATCGGTGCAATCCAGATAAATCTCAGATGGATAGCGGCTCTTTCCCGTCGGACCCTTGACCTCCCAGGATGGAATTGCGTTGGTGGCAATGCTCTGAATCAGATGGCCAACAATGTACGCGAAGGCTGCTGCGATGATGGCTGAGCTCCAATTGCTGGAGGGCCAGGAATTTCTTACCAGCCCAAACGGGGTCCAGAGGACCGCCAGAAACACCGCTCCGGGTAGGAAGTAGCCGTATATATCGTAGAAATTGAATTTTTCGATCAAGCGATTACGCCGCTATCGTGCAGGACGTTGCATTTCCGCGAGCAGCGACTGTACCACATTGTGGACACGATTGCGGTGCGCGGCCGGAAGCTGCACAGCTCCTACCCTCTGATGCCCACCACCGCCGAATCTCGCGAAGGCACGGCCAAGGGGAATGCTTCTGAAGCTTCGCCAAGGGTTGCGCATTGCGGTAATCCTTATGCTCTCAGGAGAACGGATGACAGCAATTGAATAACGAGCGTTGGGCTCGAAATAGTAAGGAGCGTATCGACTGATTACCTGATCGTCTTTTCGGCGGGCATCGAAGACCGCAACGTCTCCCGGCTCCACGCGAAGCTTGGCTTTCACGCTTTGAAGGCCACTCAAGATGCTGCGGCGAACCCGGCCTTCTCGACGCTTGACCTCGTCGAGGCTAGCCACGTACCTGAGATCGTGATTTCGCAATTGCCGCAACAAGAACTGCGCATATTCCGGTCCGCTTTCATCTTCCATAGCGAGCGTCCGGTTAATCTGAAGGGCGGCCGCGTCACCCAGAATCGCTTCTTGTACGGAAGAGTATGCGGCTGAGTCGATCTTTTCCGCCCATTCGACCATCTCCTTGAAGTGTGCCTTATCCGCCAGCGATCGACGAAGGTGCCGGAAAAGCAGAGATGCGCAAGAGCGTGCACGGGCATCGAATAGAAGGCAGGCTACGCCTCTTCGGCGCTGAAAATCCTCCTCGGCAGCTCTGGTGAGCATGGATGTCTGGTGGTGGTCAGCCCAGAATTCGGCATTAGGATGATAGAGAAAATCCACAACAGCGCTGGGCGTCTTTAACTCGCTCGAAAGCCAGGTTTCTCGCAGCGTGTAGTCGACTGGTCGGAGGTCACCGATATTCCAGTTCTCATGCTCTTCAAGGAACTGGCAAGCAAGCACCCCTGAGACGAGTCCGTCAAAGCATGGGTAGTGAAAATATAACGCCGCGTTCTTCATTGCTCTCAAATCTCGTACCAGTCTCACATGCAATAGAGAACCATCACACGTCAGTTCGGGTGAACACTTCTCATTGTATGCGACCTTCGGACGAAATCAGCAGAGGCTTTTCGTGGGCGAAAGCGAGCCTTCGCCTGGGCCGGCGTTGGCATCATCTCGTACCGAGTTCTTGCTCATGATCTGTTCGCTATTGTGGAGCAGGCGGATAAATTGAATAATGAGCCAGCACATGAAACAGCTTCGGATGAACCCGGTCAGGGATGCTGTTTTCACCTCTCTTTATTCCGACAAGCGCGCGCAAGCATTAAACGAGTTCTTCAAGTATGGAGCTGAGATTTACGTTCTTGCTGGGGCTCTCCGCGATGCCATCGCCGCCCACTATGAAGGGGAGGGTGATGGAACACCACGGGATTTCGATATTGCTGTCGCAGACATAAGCCGGGGAGATTTCGACACAGTGCTTCGGGCCTTTGGCCGGCGCAATCGTCATGGGGGCTATGCATTGCGCGCTGACGGGGGCCTGGACTGGGACGTGTGGCGCTTAGAAGAAACGATAGGACTCAGGAAAACCGGCACTCCTTGCTCTATCGAGAATGTGCTACGCACGTTCAACTTGGACTGCAACGCGATTGGCCTGGACCTAAGGACCGGTCTATTCCTTGATGGGGGAGCGATCAGGGCAGTTCGACAAAAGCAAATTGATTTTGTTCAAGGGGCCATTCGGCACACAAAAGAGACGTTTGCTGCCAAAGCCCTCCTCCTCGATCTGCGCGTGAAATATGTGCTGAGCAGTGAGCTGATCCAGTTTATTAATACCCATCTGCAAGTCCCAAGTTTGTTATACGAGGCGGGAAAGATATTTCCCCGTTTTGTGGCACTGCCGACATCTTGAAAGAGCTGAAAGAGTGGTTCTGAGTCGGATGCGCGTCGGCTAGCGCCGGGTACCTCTGGTCGTGATTACGGTCTTCATGATCCCATTCCTCGTCTCAATGGCCGCAACCAATGTGTGTGACGTCGGAGTAATCACAAATGAATCTCGCCATTGGGTCTTCTTGCCATCGACGATCTCTTCGTAGTCGTTCACAAACGTGTCCCCCTCCCAATGTGCAGAGCCGCGCATCCTGCAAGGCCTATTGGGATTGTTGAAACAGGCAAAAAAGTAGTAGAGCTTTGCCCTCCTGTCCCACCAAATTGTGTGGAAACCATCCAATTTCCCAGCGGAACCATCGGAGTGCACCTCATAAATAAGTGTATTTCCTCCGGCGGCGAGCCTTACATGAACGATGCCACGGCGAGAGCCGCCATTCGGAAAAAACTTGCCGCGCTCCATGGTTTCGACCGTGTTCCAGTCCCCCGCGAGCGCCTTGGTCAGTCTGTCCATTTCCGGGCTTGCGGCAGATTCGGTTGGCGCGATTGTGTTCGCGGACTGCCGAGCGGGCGATGGAGTTGAAGGAACGCTGGCCATCAGCACCATGTAGAGAAAGAATAAGTGCTTGTTCATAAGCCTTTTCAAGTGAACTCCATATCTAGGTAGACGGTGTCACCGGCACTTGGTCAACCCAACCGAAACCAACGGTTTAGAACCGGGGCGAGGTACAAAAAGGCGAGCGAGTAGATTGGAGAGGGTGCTAAGACCCTGGCCTTGCTCCGATAGCCCTTCAAATCGGCATGGTCCAGTTGGGGCCTTAGGATGTTCTCGGCGAGGATGGTGATATTCTCCTTTTGTTCGCCTATAATGCCACGTGATGAGCAGGATATTGTCAGCACTACCCCACGCCGGGGTGGTGAAGTGCAAGAAATGTGGCGGCACCGTCGCTTGCCGGGCCGTTGATCCACCATCAGAGCACTCCCAACCGGAGACGGCCAAGCCTCCGCCCGGGTATCCAGTGATTGTCAGTTGTTCCTGCTGTGGGACCGCGTTGCGCTACAGCCCTACGAGATCTTCCAGGGCCAGCCGTTACCTAGCGCCACGTGTGTTGAGCACCAGAACAAAGAGGCGCCCGGAGCAGAAGAGAAAAAGCCAAATGCCGCGATACTCATCGCCGCTTCCTTGATTGCGGCCGTTCGATTGAATCGAGAGGAAATCAGGTCTTTGCCGGCAGTACATTCCAAGATCGCTGACGGCATCCGACTGGCCGAAATGATCCCGGCTCGGCTACGAAACTAAGACCATGCCCAACGCACCACGCCGATATGCTTCTTTTCTGCGCCGCGAGTTGAGTGCGAGAAACGCATCTTACGCAGCGTTGCAGCAGGTCCCCCATGTAACCAGCTACGGAGAGACGCCAGTCGTTGTTTATCAAGCCTCTCCATGCGGCACGAAGCACGGCAATTTCATCTCGGCCAGCTACCGAGCGCTTCAGCGCCGACCACAATGGAAACGAAGGTTGATGAAAGTGCACAGTCAGGCTGATCGAGCGCTACCGAAAAGTGATTGCATTTGGAAGGAACTCGACTCCTCGATGAGCTCCGACGCCCTCCTGATGAATATCTTTTGTTATCCCGGTGTGACCAAAAGAAGAGAGCTCAGCTGGTTGCTAGGAACCGAGCTGGGAGAGGTTCCCGAGTTTGGATTCAGGCCGCGCGTCCCTCTGGCTTCTGGGTTCGTGGAACGGACCGAGATCGATATGAAGCTAAGCTCAGTCCTCTTCGAGGCAAAACTTACGGAGTCGGACTTTCAAAGCCAGAATGCCGCGATCGTCGAAGGATATCGAGACCTGAACAACGTCTTTGAGGTCGGCATACTGCCACGCCGGGGCCAGGAATATGTCTCTTATCAGCTCCTACGGAATGTGCTCGCTGCCTACGCGCTTGACCTTTCTTTCTGCGTGCTGCTCGATGCCCGCCGCCCCGATTTGATCGAAGACTGGTATGCCGTCATGAGATGCGTGCGGCCGATGGATCTCAGAACCAGGTGCAAGGTCCTCACATGGCAGGAACTCGCGCCAGCTCTGCCATCGAGTTTGCAATGCTTTCTCGAGCTGAAATATGGAATCGCAGTTTGACGGGTCACTCGACCAATTCGGTAAAGTTTTTGGGGTGCCGAACTGAGCCGGCACCCCACTGTAAACAGCAGAGGTGAAGAATCCTCGGTTACGCGACTGCTTCGTCCCGGGACGCTGAAACTGCGTGCCGCGCAGCCGCTTTCCCAAGGAAGTTCACCAGTTCAGAGTTCACTTCCTCCGCGTGTGTCCATGTGATGCAATGCGGCCCACCCTTAATTATTAATGAGCGTGCTCCCTTGATCAGCTTAGCGGTCCGGGCTCCCGAGGCATTGATAGGCAGAATTCGATCCGCATCGCCGTGGATAACCAACGTGGGTATATCAATCCGCGCCACGTCCTTGCGGAAGTCCTCATGCCAGGTTGGCACGCAAGCCAGCGAGGCCGTAGCTGAAGCGCCAGCTGCGACGTTCCAACTGGCCTGGATAGCCTGTTCGCTCACGCGCTTGCCTAGCAGCTGGTCTGCGTTGTAGAAATTCTTGAAGAAATCCGTGAAGAACGTGTAACGATCCGCGGCGACCGCTTTCTGGATCCCTTCGAAGACACTGCCGTCCACGCCTTCCGGATTGTCCGAGGTCTTCAGCAGGTATGGCGGGACACCGGAAATGATTACCGCCTTGCTCACGCCCTTCGATCCGTATTTGCCCAAGTAGCGTGCCACTTCGCCACCACCCATCGAGAAACCAATCAGCGCGAAATCACGTAGCTTGAGATGGGTTACGATTTTGTGCAGATCTTCGGCGAAGGTGTCGTAGTTGTAGCCGGTTGTGGGCTGGCTGGAGTTGCCGAAACCCCTGCGATCATAGGTGATGACGCGGTAACCTGCTTCCAAGAGAACTGGCACCTGCTTCTCCCAGGAAGCACCGCTCAATGGATATCCGTGGATTAGGACAACGGGCATACCCGAGCCGTGGTCCTCATAGTAGAGATCGACGTTACCGGAGTTTTCCTTTCCGACATTAATGTTTGGCATGGGGGATTCTCCTATTCTTGGTGTATTCGCTGGAGTTGATGGGCGTTGACGCCCTGATATTCTCGGGCTGCGTTATAGGCCGTGCACTACTTCTGACAAGACTAGGTCCGGCGCTCGGTTTGGTCAATCCCGGCTTCGATCAAACTGGCAGTACCGACATCACCGGGCTTATCGCAGACCTGGTGTGTGAACGCAGAGATCGCCTCAGGCCTTGATTGTCGGCTCGGAGCTCTGCCAGCATGTGTTCCGAAGTGACGAGTTCTTCGTTGTTGTCGTTCAGGCGCTGATGTCGTGAGATGTCGCAAATGGGTCTGAGACCGGCTCCGCCGATTTTGCGCGCTCTTGCGGCGATGTCCTGCGTCAAGGCGAAGATTTGCGCGCCATGCTCATCCAGCAGCAGGTGGTAATCACGAAAGTTTCGCCCACTCATTTGCCAGTGGAAATTCTTCGTTTTCACATAAAGCACGAATACTGCGGCCAGCAATTGACGCAGCGCGCTTGAGACCTCCGCCACGGCATCGTGGCTTAGATAGGTCGTGGTTACTGGGGCGGCTTCCTTCCGCCCGTCAAGTTGGATTGCGCCACTGGTTGCCACTGTTTGTCTCCTTAACTTTAGCGTTTCGTTGAAGTTTCGGAGTTTTTGTAGTGTTGCAGTTTCAAGGACCACGTTCGCACAAACCGTCCTGATTCATTTGAGATGACAACTAGTGGTGCCAGGGTGCACAAACTCTTTGGAAACGTTGCCGCAGGTCCTGGGAGGCGGAGCAAGGTGACTTGCAATATCCTTTTCGGGTAGATGCAACCATATCCGCAAGCCTACAATCGGCCAAGCATATGAGGAATGGCCGGAAATGCAACGATGCAGCGCGCCGCTCGCGGCGGCAGGTGTAGATGGTTATTTCTAACAGGAATGCTCGATGTCCCTCTATTCCAAATATGTCTTGCCACGGCTGATCGACGCTGCCTGTCGAAATAAGGATCTAGGGGAACTCAGAAAGCAGGTGGTTCCGGCGGCCAAGGGAATCGTTGTGGAAGTCGGGATCGGTTCCGCTCTGAATCTTCCCTACTATTCCACAAATGTGGTGCATCTCTGCGGGATTGATACGTCGCCCGAACTCTTGCAGATGGCGCGACGAAAAACGGAAGGTACACCTTTTCCGGTCACGCTTCTGAACCAAGCCGCTGAGAGCATACCGCTCGAAGACCATTCGGTGGACACTGTCGTAATGATGTGGGTACTATGTTCCATCGCCGAGGACCTTGCGGCGCTGAAGGAGATGAAGCGAATCCTCAAGCCCAACGGCCGTCTCCTTTTTCTGGAACACGGTCTCGCGCCTGAACCGAAAATCCAGTCCTGGCAAAACCGTCTCACGCCCGTTTGGAAGCGCATCGGCGGAGGCTGCTGTCTGAACAAGAAAATCGATGACCTCATTTCGCGCACCGGCTTCGCAATTAGAGAACTCCACAATTCTTATATGCCCGGACCCAAACCGATGACCTACGTCTATCGCGGATTCGCTGAACCGGAACCTATCGCTTAGCTTCCCTTCGCATATTTCCGAGACCGCGATCAAAGTTTACACTGGCCCCTCTTGTGTCTTGTGGCGGCTCGCAGATCCCTTCCCCGAATCGTCCGCTGAAATCGGGTACCGAGTTACGAAACGCTGAAGAGGTCCGCAGTTGAATGTGGCGGCTTTTGTCCGCGCTCAATCTAGCTCTCAAGTGCCTGGTCAATCTTGTCGGCGTCGAATCCCACAATTACCGAATCATCAACTAGGACAACGGGAGTGGTCATGTATCCGGTTTTCTTGAGGTCGGCCAGGGCGTCAGGGTCGTGGGCTATGTCCCTCTCATGAAACGGTATGCCCTTTTGCGAAAGATACTCTTTCGCTTGGTTGCAGAACATTCAGCCATGCTGCGAATAAACAATGACGGTCTTCATGTTCTTCACTCTCGTCCCGTATTCGTGCCGCCTGCCAGCAAACGCCGGATCGCATCCTTTGTTCCGCCGATTACGTCGCGGACCGGGTGACCGGAGTAAACCGGTTTGGGTGGAGCATCTTGCCACAGCGTTTGGGGCGGATATACCGCGATGTAATCCCAGACCACGGTCGCGCGGTCGTGCTCTCCGAGCATGTGGGACAAAGAGCGTTTGCGGTCCCAATACTGTGTCGCTCGCAGGTCGGGAATGCGCGCCAGCGCAGCGGTCGAAGGGGCGGTGAAATCGGTTGGCAATACCGGTTCCCAGATCACAAAAACCTTCACGTCCTGGCGATCGATTTCTCGCAGCAATTGTCCGGTTGCAGAGGCCCCCTGCAAGCAATAGGCTCACGTGGGTGAGAGCATTACAACAACGCGGACGGAGGATGCTGAAGCATTGAACGGCGTCTTCAAGGGCGTAAGATCGCCCGCAGAAAAACTCACGAGAGGCGGCTGTCCTTGGGGCGTCGCATGTCCACCGTAGAAGTAATACGCCACCCCAAACACCAACAAAAGGACCACAACGAGAAGAATTCGCTTTCGATTCATGATTTACCTGCCAAGAGGTCAGCCACCAAGTTGGCGATCACCTGTGGGAAGAAGATGAATACAAAGACCACAATCGCCGAGAACCACAAAAGAGCGGTGCTTATTTTGCTGGGCCTGCAATTGCATTGTTTGGCCCGCCAGGATTTGTAAAAACCAAACGCAATGAGCAATACCGAAAGGACAAGCAGGTATGGTCGCAATTTGCCCAGAGAAGCCGATATACCTGCTGCTCCGGCCGCAAACAGAAAGGGCACGAGCGGCAAGCAGCAACTTGAAGCGGCAATCACGCTGCCAAGCGCAGCGAGACTGGCGGCCACGGTGCTCCGAGAGCCGGATTTATTTGCCTGCTGCTGTTGGTCCAGGGACTTCATTGCTTTTCCCGGTTGATTTATTGGTTCGGTCAAGCCTTTCCAGCAACGGACAGCAGTCCTTATGCTTCACTGCCGGTTTAATGCGCAGTTCACGGTTGCAGTTGCGCAATGCTGCTTTTAGCTCCGCTTCCAGACGGATAAGGCCTTCGATTTTCGCCCGCACATCGGTCAGTTTGAGCTTCAGCATGGAATGCACTTCCGAACACGTGTGCCGCCTTTGCCCTAACGCCAGCAACTGTTTGATCTCAGTCAGGGAGAACCCTAACTCTTGTGCGTGCCGCACGAACTGGAGATCACGAATCTGCCCGCCATCAAAAAGGCGATATCCCGCGGTGCTGCGGGTCGCACCCTTAACCAGTCCCAGCTTTTGGTAGAAGCGGATCGTGTCTACGCTGGTGCCGGTCAGCTTTGCTGCCTTTCCGATGTGAACCGTTTCTGCCATCAACTAAGAGGATAAACCCTGGACTTATCTCCAGAGTCAAGAAGAAATTCTCAACCGTAGGCGAGCAAGTGATCGCTCCTGCACGTTCGGCGTGGTGCCCCTGAACTGTGCTACTAGAAAAGGGGTGGCTGCGCGGGCGTATCTTCAATTCCCTCTTTGGGTTCGCGAAAGTTGCTTAAGCCCACACCGACCAAGCGAAAGCGTTGCTGCGGACCCAGTTCAACTCGCTCCCGCAGCGACAAGGCGATGTTGGTCAATTCTTCGCAAGAAGACGGAGGAGACCCGGGCGTATGGCTACGCGTGACGATGTTGAACTCGCTGGTCTTGAGTTTCAGGAATACCGTATGTGCGATACGCGACTCCTTGCGTGAAGCGGACCAGATCTTTTCCGCTAAGCGGCGTATCATCGGCTCCGTTTCTGCCAGCCGTACGTCGTGCTCAAACGTATCCTCGGCGGACATGGATTGTGTAGGCCTGTCCGGGATGACTTCGCTATTGTCGAGACCCCGGGCCAGTTCGTAGAGACGCATGCCATAGCGGCCGAAATGGCCTTCCAGCGTCGCCAATTCGAGACCCCGCAAGTCGCTCACCGTCCGTATTCGAAGCTTGTCAAGCTTCTCTCCGGTTACTTTGCCTACGCCAGGTAGACGTCCAACAGGCAGTGGCGACAGAAATGTGTCTACATCGCCAGGCTGAATCACGAAGAGTCCATCCGGTTTGCGCCAGTCGGAAGCGATTTTTGCCAGAAATTTGTTGGGCGCTACACCAGCCGAGGCGGTCAGGTTCAACTCCTGACGGATTTGCTCACGAATTGCCGACCCAACCCGGGTCGCGGTCGGCAAGCCAGTCTTGTTCTCGGTGACGTCGAGATATGCCTCGTCAAGCGAGAGCGGCTCTACTAGATCGGTGTGCCGCTTGAAGATCTCGCGTGCGAGTTGCGAGACCGCCCGATAGCGCGTGAAATCTGGTGGAACGAAGATCGCATGGGGGCACAGTCGTTCCGCGCGAATCGCTGGCATGGCCGAGCGCACGCCGAAGCGTCTCGCTTCATAGGAAGCAGCACAGACGACAGAACGATTGGCCCGCCAAGCGACTATTACAGGCTTGCCGCGCAGTTGCGGGTCATCCCGCTGTTCGACGGAAGCATAGAAAGCGTCCATATCGACATGGACGATTTTGCGGACGGTCATCTGGCAACAATATTATTCCTTGTCTCCACGACGGGCTGGGCAGCGAAAGTCTCAGACAACCTCGGTAATGTCCTTGGGCAGTTCAGCACGGCGATTGACGACCGGGACGACCGGGACCCGAGGTGTTGCACTAGGACGCAGCTAGATGCTAGGCTCTAAGCGAAGAAAAAGCGAATACTCTCCCCGGAGTATTCGCTTCCAAATTGATTGCAGCAGCTCCAGGCCAGAGCAGATGCGCGGATAAGGATGGATGAAGGAGGCAAACGCGTGCTAGCAATTGTGGCCCGGATGCTGGTGGCGCGGCATCTAAAGACGCCAGAGGATCTGGGCCCCACGGACGGGTCTTCTAAGCCCGCGGCCATCGTTTCCCGTTCCCAGGTGAATTGCCGAACACGCCATCGATGTTGCTCATGATTGCAGTTAAGGTAAGTCTCTCTCGAGAGGTTCTTGTAATGAAGGGTTCGTATGAGGATGGCGCTTCTCAAGTGGGCCGATGTCTAAACGCGGTCGCCCTGCAAAACGCAGTCTTGTGTGCCGAGTGCGACGTCGTCAGTGACAGCCCGCACGATCGATGTCTGGTTTGCGGGAGCCCCTCACTGTTCAACATATCCCGTCTCCTGGGCGGCACTCTTCCCGGGGACCGCGCAACCTTGCTCAGACCCGCGATCCTAGAGCCGGGGCAGCCGGAACTTGTGCTGAGCTTTGCAAGGGCGCACAGAGTTCGGAGAAAAGTCTCGGCCTAGTTGACCTGGGTGCACAGCGACACACCGGAATCCAATTGGAGAGTTCTCTTCCCGGTTCCGAGTAGGTGGCCCGGCGAGCGCACCGGACAGTTAATGGGTGAGGACGGGCTCCCGGCGCAGATTAATGTAGTTCACCAGCCAGTCGTAACGGTCTTCCAACGCTTGGGGATCGTTCAGATCGTGCCCCGTGTCGTAGTAGAGAACTTTCTTGGGATCGCTCGCTGCGACAACGTAGTGCTGCATTGAGGTCTTATCGAAGTACTGTTCGTAAGTTGCGAATTGGAGCAGCAGAGGGATGGGTGACGCGCGCCCGACGAAATGGATGGCGTCGATGTCGCCCGTGACTTGGGCATACTTTTCCAACTGGCCCGCAGGCTGGTTCTTGCGGAAATCGACCATGCCAGGATCGTCGCTACGCAACAGGATGTCGGCCATCTCTGCCACTCCCGCCATCAATACCGACGTCTTCATGCGCTTGTCGACTGCGGAGAGAATGGATCCCCACTGTGCGCCGTAGCTGTGCCCAACGTAGGCGAGCCGCTTCGGGTCGACGTCGGGACGTGCCAACAGGAAGTCGATTCCACGGCGGAGATCCACCACCGCCTGGATTTCGATTTCGCGGTCCAGCTCTGGTTTATCGAAATGGTCCGGCGTCTTATGCCAGGGTTGAGGCCGGTCCCATGGATAGTCAGGAATAAGTGAAACCGCGCCGGCCCTGGCATAAAGCTTGGCTTCTGGAATGAATTCCGCTCGGGTGCCGTTTCCCCAGTGCCCGAAGAGCACCGCTGCAAACTGGCCCTTGCCGTTCGGAACGACCAGGTACGCTCCCACCGGACCGCCCTTGGGACTCGCGTAGGTAATGTCATGAAGCGTGCCACCGTCGAAGTTTTCGATGACCTTGTCGTGGAGGTCGAGCGGCTGTTTCGTGTCGTAATCGAATAGACGGGTGACCGCCTGGAGGTCGGTTGCGGGCTGGTTGCCCGTTTGCGCCGGGGCCAAGGCGGCAACCAGGACAAGTGTGAGCGAAGAGCTCAGATAACGCATTGCTGTCTCCCGTGGTCGAAAAACGGAAACTCTAGTGCCCTTTATTTGGCTCCGCCTAGCCGCCTTCCATCTCGCCCAACGTGCGTGCTGCGCCGCCGCGATTCACTTTCGGGCAGCCGCTGACATGGTCCTCCGATGAGCAAGGCCGACAAGCGCGGATTTAAAAGCAAAAACTTACATGTCGTCCAGGTTAACCCAGTTCGCGGAGTTGACCTCGCAATGTTCCGCGCTACATACCTGAAAACTTGTTACAGGATGCACTTCCCATACGGAAGCGCGCCAGCATGAACTAAGATCAGCGTCTGCTAATCCGCAGTCATCTGCCGGCTTGTGGTGCACGTTATCAATCATCAATTGTCCGGTAACTTTCACCTGGCGCCCAATCACGTTCTGCACTTTCGGCAAGGTCCAACTTGGCCGGAACTGTTCCCGATAGTACGGAGTCATCTCCACCACTACGGCGGGTTGGTCCAGGAGGTGCTGGTCCTGCGGAGAGAGGATTCTGTTGTAGTTGCTTCCGTTTCGCAATTGGCTCAGCACGTCTGCCCCCAGGGGAAAGGCCGCAAAGCCAACCCCAATGTGGAAGTCGATCAGCGAGTCATCACCACTGAGCTGGCAATTGCATGTTTCCGAACCGCCATGAATCGTGTAGTAGAGGGTTCCGACTAGTGTAACAATCTGCCCCTCCCCCATTTGCGCGAGTTCCACCGAATGCTGCGCATGATTCGTGGAAGTCAATGTGTCGGGTATGCCGCTCTCGAGGGAAGCAAAGAAGTCCGCATTTACCGGGTTTCCGCCGTTTACATTCGGGGAGGCCGTCGAACTCGCATCGGGCAAGCCATTCTTCAAATAGTTCAGATAGGCGTCGTAGCGCGGATTCTCACTGTGCGTGCATCCCGTCTTGTGATTCGCGTGGCAGTCGTCCACGGTTTGCAGCGTATCCTCGCAAGTTTCGCCCTGCAGCGATTCGACTTGCTTCTCGGTCCTCGCGGATGTCGTGGGATTATGCAGTGCCGCTCCCACCGCCGCGCCATGTTTGATCCTTGCCGAGTGCATTTTCTTCGGAACAGCGGTGGCTGCGGCGAAACGTGCTTTTTGCGCCTTCGCGGACACCGCGTCCAGGATTGACTGTGATCCACCTGCAGCCTTCAGGGCCTGTATCGCTGTTGGCGACACGTCCAGCATTTTCCCATCGCTGTTCTCGATTACCCATTTGACGAGTCGCTGGTCGACTCCCGCCTTCAGCATCTTCACGATCTCCGCGTTCGTTACCTGATTCGGAGCTGGTTGCGCGAACGCCATAATTCCACACCATCCTAAGAACACAATCGTCGCCATTCGAAGTACCATCGGGATTCCTCCAGTTCCGGATAAGCCGGGCTATGACGTCGGTGCTCCGCGACTGTCGAGCGAACGGGTAAACACTCCACCGATCCTAGGGCAGACTAATACCCCTTTGCGGTGAGCAAACCAATGCCTGTTTGGGGAAGCGGCGAGTAGAAGCCCCCTCGGACGAGAAGCGTTACCTGCTTCGTCCTTGCTATTCGCCGAATCCACCGAAACATACGCTTCGGTCTTTCTAATGTCAAGTTTGTTGGAACCCTGTAGCCAAAACGTGAGAAGTTCCTCTTTGTGCAAAGTAGAAAGTTCCGCTTTGATGGGGCATGGTCCCCTTGACTTTGCTTCGAGGCGCCCCTGTTTCGCGGTGAAAAGTCCCCTGGCCTGCTCGCCTCTCGCGTTCCCGCCGGGGCTCATTCCGACGGCCCCTCGTCTACAGATCGCTGCTGCGGATGAGAACAGATCCGTCCGCCTCCGTGCGGCCAGCAAGATATTTGCGGCGCGCTGCCTGCTCGCCGGCCGGCCGCTTGGACCTGAATACCTCCAGCTCTTCTTTGCCGTCTCCCCAAAAATGGTCATCCAGGGCCTCTCTGCTGATTTCGCAACGCACGCGCGTTTCTCCGTCCTGTCCCCAGAACATGACGACGCCGCGATCGAGAACATAATTCTCGTCCGGCGCCGGAAACCTGAGATCACGCCTTCCGCCACCCAGATGTCTTTCAAAGCTACTACTCCGAGGAGGGCGAAGAGTGGATGCACGATCAACGGGACGGCCTTCTTCTCTATCGAAGCGTACTCACCGGCATTAAGGCTCCCAAGCCTCCCGACGCGAAATAAAGACGAAGAGCTTGGTAAATGGGATTATCACGCGCTGAGGATGCTGGCAAGTCGCGCCAGGAATTACGAGATGGATTGCGGACGACTGATGCACGGAGGCAACTTTCAGGTGGGTAAAGGCTCGGAGATCATGAGAACCATGCAATACATTTCTATTGCACCGGATAAGCAATGACAGAGACCAAGAGTTGGTCCATCGATTAGTTCCTGACAATCTTAAGGGACTGTTGCGAGAGCTTCCGTCACTGCCCTCGCAGAACGCTATGTTGCTAGGCTGGGCATCCGAACTTCCCCTGCTTGTGAAAATGAATGATCTCCCCAAATCGCAACAGCCACGCTCAGATGACCCGGACTTCTGGAACGTTTGGATGGGGGCTGATTCGGAGGGGAACCCGGTCGTGAGAAAGGCTGATTGGAAACCGATAGCGGATGATTGGCAGGGGACTAAGAAGACTAGTGGGACTGAATAGTGAAGTCAGAGACGATCAGCAACCTGCATGGAACTTCACAGCGCTCAACGTTCTTTTCGGGCCTGTCTACGCGGCAGTCTCGTCTCGGCCCTTCCTATCAAAGTAGAAACGTGCATTGAAAAAACTGAAGCCAAGTCAGACAAAGTGCGGAGGGTAGCGCTCTTTGAGCCCCTCTCGAGCTGCCGAATATAGCTCTCATCGTAACCGGAGGTTTCCGATAATCGTTGTTGGGACCATCCACGCTGAGTACGCAGCTCCGTCAATTCCGCCCCAAAAGCTTCGTCCAGATGCCGCGTCTTGCGTTCCTTGTCCGCACCAATGCGTTTGGGCACCCGCTGATCATTCAGGATGGACCGCCAATTGATTCAGGGACAATAGTCTCGCTATCCATTCCAATCGCTACCGACGACTTGAACGCTTTGGTTCGATTCTGATTTCCGCGCTGTGGATGAAGTTGGATAGTTTGAGCGAGAAAGCGGTGGAGACGGCATCTAGAAATTCGAGGCTTGGGTTACCGCCCATTTCTGTCTGACGTACATGACTAACGTCATATCCGAGACGATCCGCGAGCTTCTGCTGCGACCAACCCTTGCCTCGGCGCAAGTCCGTCAACTCAGCCCCAATCGCCTGAGCCAAGGTGTAGTTCTCGCGTTTCTTGTCCGCTCCGACCGTTTCGCCAGCCATGTTCTGGCGCTTGACATAAAATGATTCAGTGACTATAGTCCGCCAATTAAGGGACTGCGATTTCTTCGTGTCGATACTGGTGCTTGGGCAACACTGCGAACAGCCTCGCGACTTGAAGTAGGAGCGAGTTGTCAGAAAAGCTGAAGTGCAAGGTAAGACTGAGTCCGCCAGTAGATATCAAGATGTAAATAGTTGAAAGTAAAATGTTTATGTGTGCAGCGCATTGTGCGAATTCCTCGGGTTCGGGACCATCATGGCTCCAGGCCGGACGAAGAGCAGGGAACAGAAACCACCCCGTCGCTGGGCCTGGGTGCAGCCTCAGGGGGGTGGTGTGAGTTCGTCAGCTACCAGGTATCTTCCACGCATCTTGGGCAGGGCGGCACCGCTCGCCGACACTCAAGAGGACAAACAGGGCGGGGAAGAGCCGCATGCTGAAGTGGCTACGGAGATATTTTCATCTGCAGGAACGCCAAGCGCGCCGACTGAATCTGACGAATTCCTAGTGGCACAAGTCTGTAACGGGGACAACGAAGCCCTGGCCCGCCTCTTCCGCCGGTACGCCCGCGTGGTACGCGCTGTCTCCTACCGCGTATTGCGAGATACCTCAGAAGCAGACGACCTGGTCCAAGACCTCTTTCTGCTGGTTCACCGCGACTGCAAGACATTTGACAGCTCGAAAGGCCCGGCCCGGTTCTGGATTCTTCAAATGGCTTACCGTCGCGCTATCTCCCGCCGCCGCTATTTGACTTCGCGCCACTTCTACACACGGCTTGAGCTCGACGACGCTGCAAGCGACCTCGCCGATCCGCGAACGGCTGGGCGCTTTGAGGACTCAATTGAGGGAAGAATCGGAACCGGAGGCCTTCGGAAGGTATTTGAAGCACTCTCAGAGAACCAGCGCCGGACCCTGCAACTACACTTTATGGAGGGTTATACGATTGGCGAAATTGCCACAATGCTGGGTCAATCCAGAGGAAATATCAAACACCACTACCACCGCGGGCTGGATAGGCTGCGAAGAGAGCTTTTTGGTAGTAAATTACCGGATGAGCGAGCAGTATGATAAAAGGTCTTGTCAGACCTAGGAGCGGGGGCGTTGTCTCTAACCGAACCCCATAACGAGTTCCTAGAGCTCTGCGCCGTTTCCACCTTCGGCCGGCTGACTGAGGAGGAACAGAAGAGGCTACAGGAGCACCTTGCTGTTTGCGAATCCTGCCGGGAAGCTCTCCAGCAATACGAAACGGTTGTTAGCCGAGCGATTCCTGCCATCGCAGCGGGCGAAGCCTCTGAGGGTCTAGAACCTGGCCCCGATTGGTCAGAGGAACAGGCAGAGAAGACCTTCTTCAAACGCCTGGCGCAGCAGGAAGCGCGCAAGCCGGAGAAGTTCAAGGGCCAGAATGACTTTTCTGCCACTCCCCATCGTCTTCTTCCATTGTCCAGTGAGTCAACGTGGCGTCACGTGTGGATGTTGTACGCCGCCGGAATTTTACTTTTTGGCTCTCTCAGCTTCTATGCCTACTGGGCGGGAGTAGATCGCGGCACCGATATCGCCAAACTCGCCCCACCTCAGCCCAGCATACAAAGCCAATCGCCGCTGGAAGCCCAGCTGAGCGATGCGGGCCACGAGGGCCAAATTGCCCGTGCGCAGATCGAACAGAGCGACAAAACGATCGCAGACCTCCGACAGCAATTGGCACAACAGTCGGTCGAAATCAACCGGATGAAAGCGGTGCAAGACAAACTGGAGGCGGATCTGCATGCCGGCGAAGTAAGCAGACAAGACCTGGTTCAGCAGCGTATCGAACTGGCGCAGAAGCTCGATGCCGCCCAGGCCAGTTTCCAGGGGCTGCAGCAGAAGCTGGAGTCCCTGGCACAGCAATCAGCCCAAGACACCGCGCGTGCCAAGACGTTGGACGCCAAAGTCATCGATCTGAATCGTCTGCTTCACGACCGCGAAGTAGGACTCGACCAGAAGGACGAGCTCCTCGCGCACGACCGCGACATCCGGGACCTAATGGGTGCGCGGGACCTCTATATTGCGGAAGTGTATGACGTCGCCCGCACCGGCGAGACCCAGAAGCCGTTTGGCCGCGTATTCTATACCCGAGGAAAGTCGCTGATCTTTTACGCCTATGACCTGGATCAGCAGACCGCCGTAAAGAAAGCAAGCGCATTTCAGGCTTGGGGCCGGCGGGGGCCGGATCGACAACAGGCTCTCAACCTCGGCGTTTTCTATGAGGATAGCGCTTCCAAGAAACGCTGGATCTTGAAGTGCGACGACCCCAAGACGCTGGCTCAAATCGACGCCGTGTTCGTAACTGTGGAACCCAATGGAGGCAGCCACCAGCCCAGCGGTAAGTCTCTCCTTTTCGCTTACCTCAGAGTTGACGCGAATCATCCCTAGCTTTTGATGTGCTGGCGCCTTCCAGTTGTTAATTTAAAATGAGCGCAAAGTGGTACCACCCTGGATTGTCCTGCGAACAAGGGAAGAGGGAGTTCAATCCCGTTGGTCGCCGGAGAACCGAAATGCGCTTCCCGTGATTTCCCGCGATTACATCGTGGTTGTAAACGATGCGATAGGAATGAAGTACGCCGTAGTTTTTCAAGATTGGTTCAATGGCGTTCTTATGTCCATACGGCCAAATTCCATAGGATCATAAACAAATTCGAACTGCGAGACTCAGTTCTGCGCGTCGCGGGTTGATGGGCCAGCGGAGCTAAAGAGTAGAGTTGCGCTTGTAACCAGTGGCGCATCGGGCAACGCCCGTGCACCAGCACAGTTGTTTGCAGGCGAGGCATTCCAAATGGTCTCGCCAGGCGGCAGAGCGGGTGGTCCGCGGGCAATCGGCGTGTCAGCGTTTCTCTATCGCCCGCCTCAGCCCAGCGGCTTCCCCGCTAATCTCTCATAGACCGGAACCGGAAGTCGTCCCCTCACGGGAATTAGCCAGCCGCGCTCCCAGCACGCCGGCCACAATGGATCGCTTCGATTCCCTAATCACCGGACTAAGGGGATGCATTAGCCCTCATCAGCGCTCAATTGTTCCGGGCTACGGCAGCACGGGTATCGGAATTGCGACTCCTGACGGGTGCGCTGACGCGAGCGATGTCCGGGAATGGCTGATTGAATTAGCAACTGTTCGAGCGTTTCCGCCTGCGCTGCCCTTTCATTGCCCGGGCTTCGCCTAACTCCTATACCTAACTCCTATAAAAGAAAAGATTTGCAAGATTTTGAGTCGTTTCTCGGGACCATGCATCCAATCTTTATCAGCTAAGTTCGATTCACCCGCAGTTGAAAGTCGGTCCCGCCAACCAGCGTCACCCCTTCTCACCCGCAAGGGCTTCTTTCTCAGCCGAAATTCAAGTAAAACAGGAACAACAATCTATGGAGCAAGGAACCGTAAAGTGGTTTAACGATGCCAAGGGATACGGCTTCATCAGCCGTCAAAGTGGAGAAGACGTTTTCGTACATTTCTCGGCTATTCAAGCTGGAGGCTTTCGCAGCCTACAAGAAGGACAAGCCGTGCAGTTCGATGTGACCAAAGGCCCGAAGGGCTGGCAAGCGGAGAACGTTCAAGCTGTCTAAGCGACAACCAAGTGCCCGTTATTCGAAAGGATTTCGGGCATCGCTTTTTGTTGACGCTACAGGCGCCTAAATACTGACCTGCACCGGGAGTTTGGATAGATTGGACGGCATCTTCCGTCGTCAATCTTCCCATCACCAGCTCCAGCTTGCGATCCGATGTCATTTGAATGGCGGTTCGATCAATCCGCTGCACGTGCTCAGGTTTGTGGATACCTCTCGAGGTTAACTTTTACTACAAATTTTGTGGTTTTTCATAGTTTTTCAGTGCTTTCATATGCCGGATGAGCGACTCCTCGATCTCCTGCGCAGAGTGAGCGGGCATCGCTCCAGCAGAAAATTGGCATTCAGTTCGGTGCGGAAGTGCAGGCCAAATGAGGTAAGCTTTAGTGTGCGCGATTGGTTGTTGGTTGGGAGGTGATCAGATTGGCAGAAGTTCGACTGCAAGAGGGCGAGTCGTTGGAGAATGCCCTTCGTCGCTTCAAGCGAAAGGTGCAGCAGGAAGACATCATTAAGGAGGTCAAGCGTCACTCCTTTTACCTCAAACCGGGCGAGAAGAAGCGCGTGAAGCAAGCTTTGGCGCGGAAGCGCGCGCGAAAAAAGAGTCGAAAAGAGTCGGATTAGGTTGCAACAATTAAGGCCGCTGCTGCCAAGCAGCGGCCTTCCATCCGAAGCGCCGTAGAAACACTGCCGTTAGCCTGTTGTTTTCCACAGTAGCCCGTTCGAGCCATTCCCAGAGCGCAGATCAAAACGTAAGCTTGCAGTTGAGCAGACTTCGGGGGAGGGCTGTTCGACGGGCGTCCCACAACTCCAAACGGAGTCTGGGGCGCTTTTGTTTTGGCGCTGGAAGCGTCCTCAGGCCGGCCTTGGTTGACTTTGCGGGGCGTTTGGCAAAAAAGCGACTGGCCATTCCGGTGCAGACTTCCCTGCAAGATTCTGCGTAGAATGCCGTACGCAGCGACTCGGTGCCAAGCCTGACCTTAGAGGGCTGCGCTCTACCGCAAGTTGTCTCATTGATATAAATCCACTCGAGTCTTCAGCGCCTTCATCGGGTGCCCGCCGGGAGAATGGCGGCGCCGAAACACGCTTACCTCGGAAGAAGCTTGACGTCCTCACAGCATCTTCTTCGAGATCAGCACGTGCATGGAGTTGGCAGTCGTGCAATGTGCGTTTTGCTGATATCCGAGTGCCGGCAGTTCCAACCCCGCAAGTAGGCATTCTCCAGAACCAAGTAGTACTGGTGCATAGGCTAAGTGCATTTCATCGACGAGTCCTGCACGAAGGTATTCTCGGATTGTTGCGACCCCGCCGCCCAGCCGGATATCTTTTCCTTCAGCAGCCTCGCGAGCGCGTGCAAGTGCATCATGTATCCCATCCGTGAGGAAGCGGAACGTAGTCCCACCGCTCATAGTCAAGGAACTGCGTGCGTGATTGGTGAGAACGAAAACGGGAGTGTGATACGGCGGATCTTCGCCCCACCACCCCTTCCACGTGTCGTCCGGCCAAGGGCCTCGCACCGGCCCAAACATGTTTCGCCCGATAATCCACGCGCCGATGTTGTCGAAGCCACGTGCGACGAAGTCATCATCAACGCCTGTTTCCCCACCATCCTTGCCCACCATGGCGTGAAAGGTCCGCGTTTTGAAAGCCCATTCGTGCAGTGCAAGACCGCCAACCCCGAGCGGATTTTCAAGGCTCTGACTTGGGCCAGCGCCGTACCCATCTAGGGACATCCCAAAACTGTGAACGCGAAGCTTGGACATTGGCCCCCTCTATCGTGCTCGCTCACTCGACTGCTTCACCCGCTCTAACGTCTTCTGCCTGTCATGCGGTCACCGGTATCCAGACCTCGCCATCGCCCATTCCGAGCTGTGGATCAAACTCTTCGCCGTATCGTTCAAAGAAGTCCGGAGCGCCAGCGGCAGCGCGCGCGGCTCTGTGGCCCGACTCCGGAAACCACTGAGACCAGATCGTATTGACCGTGTAGCGAAGTCTCGAAACATGTTCTCGGTGAGAAAATACGAGGTATCTCTGCGCCGGAATGTGCACGCGGCTGAATTGTTCCGGAAGCGCCGAAGATTCGGAGACCTCGACACCCGACACGTAATGGAAGCTGCCCGTGCCGTTGCACATGTCGGAGCACACCCCGTAGGCGGCGCGACCCACTTGTCCGGGGATTCTATCGATGTGAACCGAGAAGCGCTGCCACAGCGGGGGGAGATCATCGAGGGTGCTAGCGGTGTATCGACTTGCCAATCCAGCAATGAGGAGCGGCCCGCGCTCTTCGAATCGTGAAATCGTGACGGGTTGAGCTTGACGATTGCTCTGTCGTTGACGTTAGTCGACATTCTGTTCTCCCACTTGTTCTTTTGCTTATTCTGAAGCTCGGCTTGGGCTCTTGACGCCAACGGACAGAGCGCGCAAATTTCTCCGAAGACGGTTCGGCTCTCCATCCGGAAGGAGACCCTCGATCTCCTGGTGGGCACGCTCCCAGATAGGAACGGCCTTGGCTAAGAGTGTCATCCCTTTCGGCGTCAAAGCCATCGAACGGCTACGCCGATCTGCGGGGCCTACTGCCACTGCCACCAATCCACGCCGTTCCAATGGTTTCAATGCAGCCGTCAACGTGGTGCGGTCCATCGCAAGCAAGGATGCCACAGCTGCCATGGCAGGTGGTTCCGGCCGATTTAGCGACATCAGCAACGAGAATTGCCCATTTGTGAGGTCAACAGATCGCAGCGCTTCATCAAAGCGACGAGCCAGGGCCCGTGCCGCGCGTTGCACATGCAGGCAGAGGCAACAGTCGCGAACCAGGAGTGTAGTCTCATGAGGAACCTTGGCACGATTTGACATAATTTGGAAATGTTGATATCAACGTATTGTACACCGTTGGAGGACCAAAATGCAGCCTCATTCAGTGGTATCCCAGGAACAGTGGCTCGCCGCGCGCAAAGCGCTGCTGCTGAAGGAAAAGGAATTTACTCATCTGCGGGACAAGATCAACGCAGAACGTTTGGCTTTGCCTTGGGTGAAAGTGGAGAAGAATTACGTCTTTGACAGTTCCAAGGGCAAAAAGAATTTGGCTGAATTGTTCGATGGCCGAAGCCAACTCATTATTTATCACTTCATGCTTGGCCCAGGCTGGGACGCAGGCTGCCCCGGTTGCTCTTTTCTCTCCGATCATATCGATGGCGCCCTTGCTCATCTCGAGAACCACGATGTCACGTGGATTGCCGTGTCCCGTGCGCCGTTGGCAGAAATCGAGGCATACAAGAAGCGCATGGGGTGGAGATTTCCCTGGGTGTCCGCCTCGGGAACCGACTTCAACTACGACTACCACGTTTCGTTCACCCAAGACGATCTGAAGAAGGGCAAGGTCCTCTACAACTTCACCGAAATGCCTGTGCCTGCGGGATCAACGGACACGGACCTGCCGGGCCTTAGCTCGTTCTATAAAGATGACTCGGGCGAAATCTTTCACACGTATTCAAGCTATGCCCGTGGTGGGGAGGAATTGATCGGCACCTTGATGATCCTTGATCGCGCTCCGAAGGGCCGCAACGAAAAGACGACAATGGATTTTGTCCGTCGTCACGACGAATACGAGAAGCTGACCAAAATTGCATGATTGTTGTGCTTAACTGCTGCAAACGATGAGGACGCGCAGCCGGTTCCAGCGTTCGCCTGAACAGAAGGAAATGGACGATGAAACTGCACACCTACCTCAACTATGGTGGCAATTGCGAGCAAGCTTTCCGGTTCTATGAAAAGCATCTCGGCGGGAAGATCACCATGATGATGACCCATGGCGAGCAGCCGAATGCAAAGGACGTACCTCCCAATCAGAAAGAGGCCATCCTGTATGCTCGGATGAGCATCGGAGAAACTGACCTGATGGGAAGTGACGTCCCGTCAGAACGCTTTCAGCCGATGCGTAGCGTTTATCTCTCCCTCTCTGTGAACACCAGCGGCGAAGCCGAGCGTATTTTCGCTCTACTTTCCGAGGGCGGTGATATCTTCATGCCGATGCAAGAGACTTTCTTCGCTCTCCGGTTCGCGATGCTCCGCGATAAATTTGGAACGTCTTGGATGATCATCAACGAACGCACGCCTCCACAGGGCGCGTAGCAAGGCACCGCTATGCTATTCACCGCCGACATCGACACTTCCCATCTCGTTAAAGCAGAAAGGAGTAAACATCTCCATGCAAGCAATCACGACACACTTGTGGTTTGACAAAGAAGCGAAAGAGGCAGCTGCGCTATACACGTCCATTTTCAAAGATTCAAAGATTAAGAACACTGCAACGCTTCACAACACGCCTTCGGGCACGGTGGACCTTCTTTCCATTGAACTTCTGGGGCAGGAGTTTAGGCTCATCAACGCGGGGCCACTCTTCAAGTTCACTCCGGCTGTATCGTTTCTCGTCGCCTGCGACACGAAAGAGGAAGTCGAGGCATTGTGGAATGAGCTTGCAAAAGGGGGCTCGGCACTCATCGAACTCGGAGAATATCCGTTCAGTGAGAAATATGGATGGACACAGGACCGATACGGCCTTTCGTGGCAGGTGATGTTCATGGGCGACCGTAAGATCGAACAGAAAATCACCCCGACGCTCATGTTTGTCGGTGAGCAGTGTGGGAAAGCGGAAGAGGCCATCAAGTTCTACGCATCAGTATTCCACGATGCAAAAATTGGCCATATTCTCCGCTATGGCAAAGGTGAAAAGCCCGACAAAGAAGGAACCATAAAGCATGCCGGCGTTTCACTTGAAGGCGAGAGCTTTGCCGTCATGGACAGTGCTCGCGCACACAACTTCACTTTCAACGAAGCGATTTCATTCATGGTGCATTGCGATACACAGGAACAAATAGACTACTTCTGGTCGAAGCTGTCGGCAGACCCGACGGCAGAACAGTGCGGGTGGCTGAAAGACAAGTTCGGCCTCTCTTGGCAGATTGTTCCGACGGTTATGGATGAGATGTTGAGCGACAAGGACCAGTCAAAATTGGCACGAGTGACGGAAGCATTCCTCAAAATGAGAAAATTTGATATCGCCAAATTGAAGGAAGCATACGGCCAAGCTAGGTCAGCTGCTTAGCCCCAGCCACCGCGCTCGGCGGAGTGATGGGAGCGCTCTTTGATTTAGGATCGGCCATCGAGGAGCAAAGCATGACGGGCCATGCGGTTTGTATCACAAGAAGAATCCCGCATCTCAGGAGAAATCAATGCAGCGGAAGGCTCTTAGGACGATCGCATTAAGAAGCTTCGCGCCGGTTGTCGTGCTGGCCGCGGCGTGGCAAGTGCAAGCACAGGACGCCAATGCACCGTATCCAAGTATGGCCCCGCTTGACCAATACCTGATGGAGCGAAATGCCGAGATAGCGCTGGCTCGCAGCGCTGCCCCGGAATCCATCTCACAAGATGCCGAGGTCATGGTCCTCGGACGGCATGGTTATGAAACCGCCGCCAAAGGCAAGAACGGTTTCGTGTGCGTGGTGGAACGATCATGGAGCGCTGGAATCGACGATCCCGATTTTTGGAATCCCAAGCTGCGGGCTCCGATCTGCTTCAACCCGCCGGCCGCGCGATTCAATCTTCCGCTCACGATCAAGAAAACCGAGTTGGTGTTGGCTGCACGATCCAAAGCTCAGATGTTCGAGGATATCAAAGCGGCTTTCGACAAGAAGGAGTTGCCGACGCTGGAATCCGGCGCGATGTGCTACATGATGTCAAAGCAAGGGTACTTGAGCGATCGTGACGGGCACTGGCATCCTCATCTAATGTTTTTCGCTCCACTAACGGACCCTGCAGCTTGGGGCGCAGGCTTGCCCGGTTCCCCGGTTTTAGGGTTCAAGGACACTCCGAACCGACTGACCCTGTTTCTGATTCCGGTCGCCAAGTGGTCGGACGGCACTGCCGCCCCCGGGGATGAGCACTGACGTGCGATCTGATTGATGGAGATCAAAATAGACGTTCACCATGACGAACTCAGGAAATTCGAAGCGGAGAGCGCTGCACCGTTACCGGTCCCAAATGATCAAGGCTACATCGAACACGACGGAGCTCGGATCTGGTATTCCATTTATTGGGTCCGGCTCGCCCGTGATCCTGCTGCATGGTGGTCTCGGTCATAGTGGCAATTGGGGCTATCAAGTTCCAGCATTAGTCGGGAGCGGCTATCATACCGTTCTGATCGACAGCCGCGGCCATGGCCGCAGCACGCGCGACGCGCAACCGTTCTCGTATGAATTGATAGCATGTGACGTGCTGGCAGTGATGGATGCACTGCATCTTGAAAAAGCCGGCGGGACGAGTTCCTCGCGCTTATTCGTGCAAGACACAGCACGTTGTAACTTGGAAATCAGCACATTGGTTACCGAACTCGCTGGGTGAAGCTTAAGCGTTTTCCCACGGCTGAGGCAGTCCACGCGCCGCTCTTCAGGGTGCTACCTCGACAGGGTAGTCGTCGGGAACCGTTTGGCAAGTTCCGGCGCTACGTCCAGTACGGGGCAGTCAACAAATGCGGGCTGCGCCCCAGTGACTGTCCCTAGGACGCAGCGCGACCAGGCCCCAAAAACATGTTGAGCGTTCAACCAGTAGCCGACTGTCCCGTTTCAAACGAGACCAGATTAGATTTCACAGCAACCAGACCGCCCGTATAAGTCAGCAGAAATCCACCTACGCTCCGCCGCGCGAGCGTCAACCGCGCCGAGCATCGTAGCTGTCGGTGGGGATGCAGGATTGTTCCTTGAGGTCCGCGATCGTAACCCGGCGCAGCGCATCCTCAACGATTTGGCTGACCATGTGCAATTGGTGGTAGCCCGGTAGGGATTCCAAGTGCCGCCAGTGTTTTCCATGAATGGCGTCGCCCGGCGCTTCTTCGCTCGCCTTGATCACGTCGAGCACGGAAATCTGGTCGGGGTCGCGTACCAGTGTGTACCCGCCCTTGATTCCGTGATGCGAGAGTAGGAGGCCAGCCCTGGCGAGTCCCTGCAGGATCTTGGCCAGCGCTTCCTGCGGGAATCCATAAGAGTTCGCTAGATCTTTGGCGCTGAACGAGTTCTGGCGAGGCTGTTCCGCCAAGTGCTTCACGGCAATCAGCCCGTACCATGCTTTCCTGGTCAGTAACATGACCCAATCGCCTTCGGGCTGGGGCATTTCGGATCTATGCCCGGGAGTGGCGTAGATAGCACTAGGATTTTACCTCTTTAACTTGCAAGGCCTCAGGCAAGCCTTGAAAGGTAAGCAATCCAGGGCTATAATAAAACTGTACTAAAACAGTGCTATTTAACGCTCTGCCCAAAGAGATGCGGCAGGAAGCGTTGGAAGAGGACCGCAAGAGATGATCCGACTAGGCAAATTGACGGACTACGGGTTGGTCCTGATGACTCACATTGCGCAGAACCACGATCGGTTGCTGCACACAGCGCGCTCCTTGGCCGCTGAGTCACGGCTGCCCCTGCCAACAGTGAGCAAGCTGCTGAAGGAGCTTCTGCAGGGCGGATTGCTGGTTTCGCACCGTGGCATCAAAGGTGGGTACAGTCTGGCCAGGAAGCCGCGAGAGATCTCAGTGGCTGAAATCATCGCTGTTCTCGAGGGTCCGATCTCGCTCACCGAATGCAGCACTGACATCTCCGGGCTGTGCGACTTGGAGCCCTGTTGCCCCATCAAAAACAATCAGCGGATCATCAGCCAGGTGGTACGCGGCGCACTGGAGAAGGTGATGCTTTCCGATCTCAGTCAACCCTTACACCTGACCACCATCAGGGATGGGCGCGGAAACCTAGTGCCGGCTATTGGTCTTGTATCCGGGAGAATGCAATGAGCACGAACCTTAACGCGATCCGAGACTTGGCGGAGCGGGAATACAAGTGGGGCTTCGTCACTTCCGTCGAGGAAGAGAGAGTCCCAAAGGGACTCAACGAAGACATCATTCGTGTGATCTCCGCCAAGAAGAATGAACCAGAGTTCATGCTCCAGTGGAGGCTGAAGGCCTATCGCCACTGGGCGTCGCTGGAGAAGGCGCAGGCCGAACCCAAGTGGGCCAATGTGAAGTACGGGCCGATCGACTACCAGGAAATCGTTTATTACTCCGCCCCCAAACAGAAGCCCGGCCTCACGAGCCTGGAGGAACTGGATCCGGAGATCCTGCGCACCTACGAAAAACTGGGTATTCCGCTTGAGGAGCAGAAGCACCTCGCGGGGGTGGCGGTGGATGCGGTGTTCGACAGCGTCTCCGTGGCTACGACCTTCAAAGAGAAGCTGGCCGAGCTGGGAATTGTCTTCTGTTCTTTCTCGGAAGCTGTGCAGAAACATCCTGACCTGGTCCAGAAGTACCTGGGCTCGGTTGTGCCCTATACCGACAACTTCTTCGCCGCCCTGAACGCGGCCGTGTTCACTGACGGGTCTTTCGTGTATGTGCCAAAAGGGGTCCGCTGCCCGATGGAACTTTCCACCTACTTCCGTATTAACGCGGCGAACACCGGCCAGTTCGAACGCACGTTGATCGTCGCCGACGAGGGCTCCTACGTCAGTTACCTCGAAGGCTGCACTGCACCCATCCGCGACGAAA
>WNFF01000069.1_pt1 | contig 65180 bp, 60 predicted proteins | sample 5400441 | NCBI WGS metagenome assembly WNFF01 (sample SAMN13153345, study PRJNA577476) | soil metagenome | isolation source: 120 cm saprolite under Douglas fir tree site 2 hole 3 replicate 1 | place: USA:California | collected 2015-04-18 | reverse complement strand
TGCCCGGTGCACCACGCGTCGCTGCCCGCGGCGGCGCGGTCGACGGCCTCAGGCAGCAGCGGCACCTGCCCCGCCAGCCGGCCACGGACCTGCCACCACCACGCCAGCGCGGCCACCAGCCGCGGCGCCACGGCCGCATCATGCTCCACAGCCGTTACCATAACCGCGGCCCACCGCTGCGGTACAGCAGGCCAACGCGGCGCGCGCCGGAGGTGTCCTGCGGCATCTGGATGAGATGATCGAGCGGTAGAGGTAAGCGGGCCCGTGGGTCCAGACGCCTGGTGTAGCGCAAGACCCGCCTGCGGCTGACCGCCCTGGGCGAGGACACGGTGAGCAGGGCATGATCACAGGCATCCACCACTTTGGGCTGACGGTTCGTGACGTTGACGCGAGCGCGGCCTGGTACGAGGAAGTGCTCGGCTTCCGGCGCGCAGGCGAGTTCAAGGCGCCCGGTGGGGCACGCCGCAAGGTGTTTCTCCGGCACGACGGACTGCAGGCTCGCCTGGGGCTCACCCAGCACCGGCACGGCAGCCAGGACGCGTTCGACGAGACGCGCGCTGGCCTGGACCACCTGGCGTTCGCTGTCGCCGGCCGCGAGGAACTCGACGCCTGGGCGGCGCGGCTGGCCGACGCCGCAGTCGTGCATTCCCCGATCGCAGCGGCGAACTCCGTACCGGGCGCCGCGGTGCTCGTCTTCCGCGACCCGGACAACATTCAACTCGAGTTGTTCGCCGAGCCGCCGTCCTAGACGCCAGCAACCCGGGCGACCCCCCGGGACGCCCGGAGTGCTGACGGTGCCGGCGGCCGGAGCCCATAGGGTAACCCCGTGAAACCGTTCCTGCTGCTGGCCATCCGCGCCGAGGACGCTGCCGCGGACAACGAGTACGAATCGTTTCTGGCCTACACCGGGCTGGACGAAAAAGACCTGCGCCGGGTCCGGCTGGAGCGGCGGCCGCTGGGGAATGTCGATCTGCAGGAATGGTCGGGGATCCTCCTTGGCGGCGGCCTGTTCAACGCCAGCGACCCGGAGGACTCGAAATCGCCGGTCCAGCGGCGCGTCGAGGCCGACCTGCGTGGCCTGCTCGACCAGGTGATCAGCGCGGACTTCCCGTTTCTCGGCGCCTGCTACGGCATCGGGGCGCTCGGCCAGCACCAGGGGGCGGTGGTCGACCGGCGGTACGCCGAACCCATTGGCACCGTCCCGGTCACCCTCACTGGTGAGGGCCGGCGAGACCCGCTGCTGCGCGGGCTGCCCGCCACCTTCGACGCGTTCGTCGGCCATAAAGAGGCGCTCAGCCGGCTGCCGCATCACGCCGTCCTGCTGGCCAGCTCCCCGGCCTGCCCGGTGCAAGCGTTCAGGATCGGCTCCCGCGTCTATGCCACGCAGTTCCATCCCGAGCTGGACGCGGCCGGTCTGTGCACCCGGATCGACGTTTACAAGCACGCTGGTTACTTCGAAGCCGGGCAGGCCGGGGACCTCATGGCGCTGGCCCGCCGCAGCAGCGTCACCCACCCGCCCGAGATCTTGCGCCGGTTCAGCCGGCGCTACGCCGACAGCTGGTCAGCCCAGGCCGAAGCGAGGCCGTTACCGCCACCCGCCGTTTCACCCGGTCGTCCAGCCGGCCGGACGCTGATGGTGCGACAGCGCCGAACGTTGCCTATTCGGCGGAGTTGATCAGCCTGATGCCGAGCGGCCAGAGGGACTCCGCACATTCCTGATCCGGCAGTGGCGCCGGGCACTGCGCAGGAGGATGCTGGTCGTCCGGGGGCCTGATGGCGCGGAGCCCGCTGCTTCGCTTTGCGCGGGAGGGAGAGTGGCAGTGCCCGGACAGATTCCGACCGGTGACATTCATCACCTGCGGCTCACGGTGACCGACGTGGAGCGGAGCCGCCAGTTCTACACCAGCCTGCTCGGCTTCGAGGTGGCGGTGGAGTCGCCGCCCGATGACGACCCTGAGCTGAGCTGACGATCGGGCGCATGCATCTGGCTCCCAAGCGCGTCGCGTTGGTGACGGGCAGCTCGCGAGGGCTGGGCCAGGCCATCGCGTGGCGCCTGGCCCGCGATGGCCTCGCCGTTGCCGTCAATGGCCGGGGCCGGGATGGACAGGAACTCGAGGTCGCCCGCGCCATCCGTGACGATGGCGGGACGGCTGACCTCTTCGCTGCCGACGTCACCGACGAGCGGCAGGTCGCCGGACTCGTCGCTGGGGTCGCCGCCCGCCTCGGTCCTGTTGACGTGCTGGTGCTGAACGCGACCGGCCCTCAGCCGGAAGCCGAGCTGGCCGACGTGGCGTGGGAGGACCACCTCGCCCAGCTCGAATTCTTCGTCAAGAGCCCGATGCTGCTGGGGCGTGCGGTGCTGCCCGGGATGCGGGCCAGGCGATACGGGCGGATCATCCAGATCGGCTCCGAGGTCGCCGACCGGCCACCCCCGGGCAGCTCCGCCTATGCCACGGCCAAGAGCGCCCAGATCGGCCTCGCCCGCAGCTGGGCCCGCGAGCTCGCCCCCTTCGGCATCACCGTCAACACGGTCGCGCCGGGCTTCATCCCCGTCGAACGGCACGCAAACGTCGCACCGCAGATCACGAATGCCTACCTCGCGTCCGTGCCGGCCGGCCGCATGGGGACCCCCGAGGACATCGCCCACGCGGTGAGCTTCCTCGCCTCGGAGGGAGCCGGCTTCATTACGGGCCAGCGCATCGTCGTCGACGGCGGCCGCGCTCTGGGCAGCTGACCGCAGCGCTCGCGCCGCCAACCGGGTGCGTTGTGCCGTTCAGGTCGCCTTCGGGATGACTGATGCGCTCACTTTCGCTGGGTGCGCGAGGGTCTGGTAGACCACGCAGTAGCGCTCAGTCAGGCTGACCAGAGTCGCGATCTGCTCGTCGCTGGCATCGGTGTCGAGTTCGAAGCCCAGGCGGATGGACGTGAACCCGACCGGCGCGTCCTTGGTCACCGCCAGCGTCCCCCGGAAGTCCAGCTCCCCCTCGGCGTACACGGTTCCGGCGGTGACCGGTATCTGCAACGACGTAGCCACGGCCCGCAGCGTGACACCCGCGCACGCGACCAGCGCCTGCAAGAGCATGTCCCCGGAACAGGCCAGCGACCCATCGCCGCCGGTGGCGGGGTGCAGGCCCGCCACCGCCAGTGCCTGGCCCGTTGCCACCGAGCAGCTGATGCCTTCTTCACCGAGCTCGCCGCGCGCCCGCAGGGTGACAACCGCTTCCCGTGGATCCTTGCGGTAGGCATCCTTGAGCGGTTGCTGCGCGGCGCGGAGCGCTGTGCTGTCCACTGGCGCCTCCATCACTGTTTACCGTTGATGTCCATGCGCCACCAGCGCGCGCTCGATCAGGTCGTCACTGAACTGGCCGTATCCCGTGGCCGCCCAGACACTGTGCTTCGGATCGACCTCGTAGTAGGGGACGTCGTGGCCGTGCTCGCGACAGAACAGGGCATCTGGCCGGCTGCGTCGCTTGACTCGCTTCGCACATTCGTCGCAGCTCCGCACCTTAATGGCGCGCCATTGGCCCAATGGCCGCCAGGCGACGTGCCGGGCGGATATGCCGTGCAGTGGGTTGAAGAAACACAGCGGTACGGTAGTCGGCGGTTGCTTGCCCTTGGCGGTCGCCGTGGCTGCACCGAAGGCGTCTCGGCCCTGGCGAACAAGCACCAGCACGCCCGCGAGGTCTGCGATGTCTCGCGCTCCATCGAATACTCTTTCCGCCGCCTCATAGGCGTCGAGCGCTCGTTGCAGTAGCACGGCGGTATCGCCGACCGGCTGAATAGCTGAGCGCCCGAGCAACTCCCCGAGTTCGAGGATGTGCCGCCACGCTTCTTCGCGCACCTCATCCTCCTGGGCACGCTGCGCCGTGCCCATTGCGGTGCCGGGCGCTCCGAGAAACCCGCCCATCTTGGCGCTCTTGCGCAGCGGACCGAGCATGATTCGTACTATATAGGCCGGTCATGTCACGTTCAGGACGCCAAGAGCACGGGCGCCGTCGTCACGGTCGGCTGGACGTCCGCGGCCACGCGGCCTGCGACCAGCCAGCCGCGATGACGACCGCACCAGCGACAACGAGAGCGAAGCTGCGACGGTAAGCTCCGAACCCCATCAGGGCATCGCCTGCCAGCCGCAGGGCCTGAGCCGACGGCGGCATGTGCTTCAGTACGTACTGCCCTCGCCGGGTTTTTGCGAGCGCGTCACCCCGGGACATGATGTGAATACGCGCGAGGCCAGCCCGGACAGTCCAGCAGGGGGAGCAAACGAGTGACGACTGAAGTCCTGTCCGAGGCTGACATCCATTGCTCAGCCGAGAAGATTTTCGATGTGATCATCGACTTTCGTGGCCAGGATCGCTGGCTAACGAAGTCCTCGTCGTTCCACGGCACCAGCGAGATCTCCTCGAACCCGGTGACCCTCGGGACGACCTATCGCGAGCCTGGACCGTTCGGCGTGCGTAATGGGACGGTCACCGAGTTCGAGCGACCAACGAAGCTCACCTTCCACCAGCCGATGACCATTAAGCTGCACTCTGGGATCGTCGACGTGACTATGCGCTACACGTTAACGCCAGGAGCAGGGTCGACCCACGTGAAGCGGGTCGTGACGCTCGGAATTCCGTGGTCGCTGAAGCTCTTCCAGCCGCTGCTGGTGCACGAATTTCGGGTCGAGAGTAGACGCACTTTGCTCGCGCTGAAGGCCTACGCCGACAAGCTGCCCTAGTCACTAGGGGAGGGGATGGCGTTACGCTGTCCCGGATCATCGGCTGACGTCGCTGTCGTTGCGGTCGAGGATCCCGTGCGCCGCCGCCAGGAGCTGGCCTTCTGGCAGAAGTTTGGTCACGTTGCCATGTGTGGATCCGGGGGCTCATCCTGATGGGATGAAACCGGACCTGCGCGCGGAACTCAGGGTGTCGGCACAGTGCCTTCCCGGTCTGGGCGACCGACCGCATTGACGAGTTTCCGGAGCTGCGATGAGGTGAACGGTTTGGTGAGGTAGGCGACCACGCCGAGGTCGCTGAGCCGTTCGATGGCCGCCGGTGTGGTAGCGCCGCTGACGATAACGGCGGGTATCCAACGGGTGCGGGTGTCGGCGTTGAGTTGCCGCAGGAGAGCTTCGCCGCTCATGTCGGAGAGGTGCAGGTCGAGCAAGACGATATCCGGTTGCTGCTGACTGGCCAGGCGGAGAGCGGTCCTGCCGTCCGGCGCGGTCTGCACGGTCACGCCGGGATCTCCGGCGAAGATGCGTTCGACGAGTTCGGTCAGCAGCGGGTTGTCGTCCACGAAAAGGACCCGGCGCGACTGTGGTGGGTCCGCTGGTGTGGGTGTCTCATCGGTCTTGCGCGGTCTGATGTCGATGGTGAGGGCCGCGGGGCTGTCGTTAGCGCCAGGGGAATCCAGGAGCTTGGGAGTAGCGGATGCGGCGGCGCGGGCGCTCGGCGCGGGCGGGCTGCTCTTGCTGAGAGCAGCGAGCACGGCCTTGCGCAGATGATCTCGGCGGACGGGTATCCGGACGGATGGGCGGAGTTCTCCCGCACGGGCGAGGGCAGCGCGGGAAGCCATGGTGGCCACGCAGATAACTGGCAGCTCCGCGTTCACTGATGCGGAGGTAAGGCGTGCGATGTCGGCGGCGAGAGTGGCCGGCTGGTTGACGTCGATGATCGCCAACGCGGCCCGCGGCCAGTCAGCGGATCGGCTGACCGCGGCATCGATCGATGAGGCTGTGACAAGCTCGGCACCCCACACAGCGAGGTGGCGGCCGATGGCCTCGCCATGGAGCGCCTGTGTGTTTACCACCAGAACCTGTAGGCCGGAAAGGACTGGGTCGTTGTCAACAGAAGCTGGGGTGAGCTCTGCCACCTGGGCACGGATGGTGCAGGTGAAGGTGGAGCCTTCGCCGACAGTGGAGTCGGCGGTGATATTGCCGCCCATCCGCTCGGCCAGCTGACGGCAGATCGCCAGACCCAGTCCGGTACCACCATGGGAGCGCGCTGTCGAGGCGTCAGCCTGGGTGTACGGGGCGAAGAGCAGCTCGACGCGTTCGGCGGGAATGCCGCTGCCGGTGTCGCGGACGTGGAAGGCCAGCTTGCGGGAGCTCCCGGCGGCTGCCTCCTGGGTGACCTCGACGAGGACATGTCCGCGAGTGGTGAACTTGACCGCGTTGGCCAGCAGGTTGACCAGGATCTGGCGGAGGCGAAGTGAGTCGCCGACAATGCTGGCGGGCATGTTCGGTACGAACAGCGCGGCCAGGGCCAGGTTCTTCTCGCTGGCGCTCGCCGCCAGCATGTCGACCGCGTCCTCGACGCAGGCGAACAGGTCAAAGGGGATGTCCTCAAGTTCGAGGAGCCCGGACTCGATCCTGGACAGGTCCAGAATGCCCTCGATGACGCCCAGCAGGTGTCCGCCTGCGACCTCGAGCGCCTCCGTGTACTCAACCTGTTCAGTGGTGAGCTCGGTGGCCCGGAGCAGGCTGGTGAAGCCGACGACAGCGTTCATCGGGGAGCGTATCTCGTGGCTCATGTTAGCTAGGAAGTCCGCTTTATCCCGGGTGGCCTGCTCGGCGGCGGCGCGGGCGTGCTCAAGCTCATCATGCTGCTCCGACAACTCGGCGTGCAGCGCAAGCAGACCTTGATTGCTCTCGTCAAGTTCGATCCGCAGCGCCAGCACCTCGTTGTCTACGCCCGCGGTCCAGTCAGCGTGTTGCCGTACCACCGCGGCTAGGACGGCGAGCAGCAGCTGTCGCGTGTCCGGGCTACGGGCGGCAGCGTCGTTGAGTTCCGCCCATACCGGGTCGTCAGTCGCCGCGTCCTCGGTGACGCTGACTGGCAGTATCCAGGTGACCGCTCGGGCCGCTGAAAGGTGCTGATGGCTCGCATCGACCAGGCCAGGTGGAGCCAGTGAGGGGGTCGCGTTGCCACCGTCGATCGTCGCCTCGACGTGCGCGCCTTGGGCGTCGTCGACGCGGGCGATCTCGACCACGGTCGGACCGCACCGCTGCCCGACCGCGGCGGTGACCGCGAGGGCGAGCCGGGCGGCGCGCAGGGGAGCGAGGCCGCTGGCCCGGCCCAGGTCGCGGAGGCGTGACCAAGCCGTTTCCGGGTCATCTCCCGGCTCGAGTATGATCATCCCCGGGACTGCGGACCCGATGATGTCCCTCATGGCTGGGTGTGGTTCCTGACCACTACGACGGTGGAGTCGTCGCGGTCAGTGCTGTGGTCACGGTGCAGTGCCGCGGCGGCGATCGCCGGATCGCGGCCGAACAGCCCGGTGTAGGCGGCCAGGTCGATGTGGCCGGCCAGCCCGTCCGTCCACAGCACGAGGGTGGCCCCGGGCGGCCATGGGTAGCTCAGGATCTTGGCTGGCGGTGGCGCGGCGTGTGTGCCGACGGTGCCTCTGTAGGCAATAAGCGTGCATTGTCCGCCGCGGCCGAGGATGCCTCCGCTGACGTTGCCAACCGACAGGTATCGCAATTCGCCGCGGTCGGGTTGCAGCCGGCAGACCCCGACCGCCGCACCACGCGTCCCGCGCATGGCCGCGTTGGCGCGGGCAAGATAGCCGTCGATATCGGCCGGGGCGTCGGTGAGCGGGGCCATGGCGGCGTCGGCGGCCGCTGAGGCATATACCCCGTGCCCAAGGCCATCGACCACGGTGACGGTGATACCGCCGCCGCCCTCGGTGACGGCCCAGCCGTCGCCGCAGGCTTCTTCGAGGCCGACCGAGACCCCGGCCCAGGACCGCGGCGGCCGCGGCGCGGCTGTGGTGCGGATGGCAGCAGTGGACTCCACCACCGCGAGGACGGTCGTGGCCCGGCCCGGGCCGGTGTCGATGTCGAAGCAGGACGAGACACGGGCTACCGCCGACAAGCCGCATCCAAGACCATCACGCCGGGGTGACCGGCCGTCGAGCGCGGCTGCCGCGTCGTCGATGCCCGGACCGCGATCCGCCGCGATCATCTCCACAGCGGCCGGTGGCAGCGGACGGACCAGGATCCACCCGCCCGGGAGCGCGTGACACAGCAGGTTGGCGGCCAGCTCGGTCGCCGCCATCCCGGCCCGCTCCGCGAGCCCCGGGCCTGCTCGCAGTCCTTCGGCGTAGCCAGTGACGGCACGCCGGACCGCTCCGACGTCTGCGATCTGGGACACGATGAACCGTTGGTGACTGGGCTGGCGAAGCGTTCCCGCGCTCAGCGATCCCACTGGCAGATCGCCACCCTGGTGCCGCGCCCGGGCGCCGAGTCGATAGAGAACTCGTCCACCAGCCGACGGCTGCCCGGAAGCCCCAACCCGAGGCTGCCCGCCGTACTGAACCCGGAGCGCATCGCCTGGTCCAGATCGGCGATGCCCGGGCCAGGGTCGGCGAAGACGGCCTGCACACCCCTTCTCTGGCCGCTGGCAGCCTCCTCGATGTGGGCGACGCCCTGGCCGCCGGTGGCATAGCGGAGGATGTTGCGGGCCAACTCGCTGCCCGCGGTGACCACCTTGGTCGTCGCGGTCAGGCCGAGCCCGGCCTGACGGGCATATGCCCGCACGGTGGACCTCACTCGCAGCAGATCGGACTCGCCTTCGATCGTCACGGTGGTGACGGCCAGCAGGTCAGCCGGTGGGTTCTCAACCGTGGCTGTCATGACCGCCTCGGACGCTGCCGTCGGCCCGCATGCGACGCAGCCGGGCCATGCCCTGTTCAGCGTTGAGTGCGGTGGTCACATCCGCCATGGACACGCCCAGCTCGACGAGCGTGATCGCTACCGCCGGACGGATGCCGACGATGGCTGCCTCGGCTCCGAGCATGCGGATCATCCTCACCAGGCGGGCGAGGACACGCGCCGCGAACGAGTCGACCACGTCGAGGGCGCTGACGTCGATCAAGGCTCCGCGCGAGTGTGTGCGGGCGACCTCGCTGGTGAGGTCCCGTTCGATCGATTCGACAGTCCGGTCGTCGAGCTCACCGTGCAGGGTGACCAGGAGATCTGGCCCCATGTGCATGATGGCGGCTGTGTCAGGCACGGGCGCCGGCCCTATCCCCCGGCTCGGCCCGGGCCTCGACCAGCCGCAGCGCGAGCTGAAGAGCATCCTTCAGGCTGGTGCGGCTGCGCAGGCTACCCAACTCGATACCCAGGTGCACGATGGACTGGGCAGTGTCGGGCCGCACACCGCTGAGGATGCTTTCCGTGCCCATCAGCCGCGCCGCCTCCACGGTCTCGAGCAAATGCTGGGCGACACCGGTGTCGATTCCCGGCACGCCACTGATGTCGAGAATCACCACCTCGGCCTGGTCGGCCGCGATCCGCTCCAGCAGGCTCTCGGTGAGCCGGGCTGCGCGCCCGCTGTCCAGAGTGCCGATCAGGGGGAGGATGAGGACCTTGTCCCAGACCTGGATCACCGGGGTGGACAGCTCCAGGATCTCGTCACGCTGCTGCTGCACGAGCCGCGCCTGCTCACGCTGCTCGGTCAGGTCCCTGCCGATCTTGACGTAGCCCGTCACCTCGCCCTGGCTGTCCCGTATCGGGCTGAGCGCGACACTGGCCCAGAACCGTGTGCCGTCCTTGCGGATGCGCCAGCTTTCCGTCTGCACACTGCCGTCACGGACGGCGTCGGCCATCTCCTGCTCCAGGACGCTGGAGCGGGCATCATCGTCTGTGGCGAACATTGACTCATGGCGTCCTAGGACTTCGTCCGCCGTGTACCCGGTGAGTTTTTCCGCGCCCAGGTTCCACGAGCGCACGAGGCCATCCAGGTCGAACTGGATCACCCCATAGTCGGCGATGCTGTTGACCATCTGCTCCACCCTGCGCAGCGCCAGGTCTTGTTCGCGCTGCTGGGTCAGGTCCCGGGCCACCATCACATACCCGGGCGCGCCGAGCCGGTCATGAACCACGGTGAGCCCGACAACCGCCCAGAACCGGGAACCATCCTTGCGGACCCGCCACCCCTCTGTCTCAAATCGGCCCGCTTCCGCCGCGGCGCGCAAATCCGACTCCGCGAGACCATTGGCGGCGTCCTCCGCGGTGTAGAACAGCGCGGCCGGCCGGCCGATGATCTCCTCCGCCGTGTATTGCGTGACATGTTCTGCGCCCGAATGCCAGCTGCGGACCGCACCCTCCTCGTCCAGCAGCAGGACCGCGTAGTCGGTGATGCTGTCCACCATCTGGGTGAAGTACGAATCGAGATCCTCAACCACCACTACCGGGCTGTCCGCCACCGCAATTCCCCCGTAAAAGTACTTTGAGTTATATTCACTGTACTCTTCGTAATCAAGCGCTCCTCCGCCGCCTGGTGACCGAACTCCCTGTCGAACCCAGGTAATGACCGTGTCGGACCCTGGATCGCTAGGGTTGCGGGCCGCCGACGGGAGCGCAGCACGCCCGCGCCTCGCGGCAGGCTGGCGGGGTGAAGGCGGCAGGCTGGCGGGGTGAAGGCGGCAGGCTGGCGGGGTGAAAGACAGCGGGCTGATGAACGGCAAGCGACCTGGGACGGGGGCAATCATCGGGCCGCGCACTATACGGTGGGGCACGTGTCGGGTGATCTGCTTGACCTGATCTTGATCGCCCTCGCGGCCGCGTTCGCCGTAGCAGGCTACCGCCAGGGCTTCATTGTCGGCGTGCTGAGCTTCGCCGGCTTCCTCGGCGGCGCCGCGATCGGTGCCCTGTTCGCGCCGTCGGTCGCCCGCTCCCTCGCACATCAGCAATCCAGGCAGGCCCTGGTGGCCATTGTCGTCGTCTTCCTCGTCGCGATGATCGGCCAGTTGCTGGCCGCCGCGGTGGGGGCGGTGATCCGCTCGCGGGTGAGCTGGCGGCCGGCCACCTTCGTGGACTCCGCGGCTGGCGCCGCCGTGAGCGTGCTGTCTGTGCTGCTCATCGCGTCGCTGATCGGTTCCGCTGTGGTGAACGCGCCTTTCGCGGCGATCTCCAGCCAGGTGAACCAGTCCATGGTGCTGAAAGGGGTGGACAAGGTCATGCCCCCGGCCGCGAACACGATGTTCTCCGGCTTCCGCAGCCTGATGGCCAGCGGCCCGTACACATCTGTCTTCGGTTCGCTGGGTACCGAGTCCGCGCTGAACGTGGCGCCGCCTGACCCGCGGGTCGTCCTCTCCGCAGGACTGGTTCGCGCCCGGGACAGCGTCGTGAAGGTGATGGGCGTGGCCCCGTCCTGCCCCATCCAAGGGAACATGATCGAGGGTTCAGGGTTCGTGTTCGCGCCCGACCACGTGCTGACCAACGCGCACGTCGTGGCCGGGGTCACCCAAAACCAGGCCGTCTTCACGCGGCAGGGGACCCGTTTGGATGCCCGGGTAGTTTCCTTTGACCCCAATCGAGACCTGGCGGTGCTCTACGTGCCCGGTCTTGGCGTCCCGCCGCTGGCCTTCGCCGGGCCCGTCAGCATGGGCGCCGACGCAATAGTCGCCGGGTACCCGCTGGCCAAGTCCTTTATGGCCGTCGCCGCCCGGGTCGACCTGAACCAGCAGGCCCAGGTCCCGGACATCTACCAGTCGCGCATGGTGACCCGCCAGATCTACTCGGTGCGGGCGGTGGTCGAGTCGGGCAACTCGGGCGGCCCGCTGCTCGCCCCGGACGGCAAGGTGGACGGCGTGGTCTTCGCCGCGGCTACCGGCGTGAAGGACACGGGGCTGGCGCTGACCACCTCCGAGGTCTTGTCCGACGCCAAGGCCGCGCGCAACGCCACAGCGCCCGTGTCCACCCAGCGCTGCGACGAGGCCCGGGCGAACGCGCCCTGATCCCGGAGAAGATTCTTTCTTAACGGACCACTAGCCGGCTTGGCGCAGTTCGGAGCGTGGCCGGCGTGGGCTGTGGCTATCCCGGACGCTGCCACCGCGCGAGGCACCATCGCGCGGGGCACTGCCGCGTGGGCTACCGCCGAGGGAAGCACCGTCACGTGGGCTACCGCCGCGGGAAGCACCGTCACGTGGGCTACCGACGCGGGATGCACCGTCGCGTGGGCTACTGCTGCGTGAGGCACCACCGCGCGAGGCACTACCGCGTGAGGCACTACCGCGTGAGACACCGCGCCGGCTACTGCCGCGAGAGTAACTGCCATCGCGCGAAGGGCGGGCGGGACGCTCGGGCAGTCCCGGCTGGCGAGCCGGCAGCGGCGGCACCGGAATGCCCGACGTCGCGATCTCCCGGACGGCCTCGTGGCCGGATTGCACCTGATGGCTGGTGGGAGTGACCCCGGCCGCGTCGTGCAGTCGGGCCACGTCGCGGACCTGGGCCGGATCGACCAGCGCCAGGACCGTCCCGGAGGCGCCCGCGCGGGCCGTGCGGCCGGATCGGTGCAGATAGTCCTTGTGATCGTTCGGCGGATCGAAGTGCACGACCAGGCCGACATCGTCGATGTCCAGGCCGCGCGCAGCAACGTCGGTCGCCACGAGGACCCGGGGATGGCCGGCGGTGAAGGCGCCGAGGGCCCGCTGCCGCTGGTTCTGGTTCAGGTTGCCGTGGATCGCCGCCGCCGGGACCCCGGCATGGGTCAGTTGCTTGGCGAGCCGGGCCGCGCCGTGCTTGGTGCGCACGAAAAACAGTGTGCGGTCGGGACGCTGGGCGATCTCCGTCGCGATGGCCACCTTGTCCGAGGCGGGCAGCACGAACACGCGGTGATCCGCCGCGGGGCCGGGCTCGCTGGCGGGGGCCACCGCGTGCAGCGCTGGGTCGCTCAGGTATCCGGTCACCAGCTTGTCCACGTCGCGGTCCAGGGTTGCGGAGAACAGCAACCGCTGCCCGCCGGACGGGGTGCTGTCCAGGATGCGGCTGACAGCCGGCAGGAAGCCGAGGTCAGCCATGTGGTCCGCCTCGTCGATCACCGTGATCTCGATCCGGGCGAGGGTGCAGGCACCGCGGTCGAGCAGGTCGATCAGCCGCCCTGGCGTGGCGACCACGATGTCGACCCCGCGGCGGAGCCGGTCTATCTGCCTGCCCAGCGACGCGCCGCCGTAGACCGTGGTCACCGTCACGCCCAGCGCCTGACCGAGCGGCGTCAGCACGTCGGCGACCTGCTGGGCGAGTTCCCTGGTGGGGACCAGGACGAGCCCACGCGGGGCCTTCTCCTGCCGCGGGCCGCCAGCGCCGGCGAGCCGGGCCAGCATCGGCAGGCCGAACGCGAGGGTCTTGCCGGACCCGGTCTGCGCGCGGCCGAGCACGTCCCGGCCGGCCAACGCGTCCGGCAGGGCCCGGGCCTGGATGGCGAACGGCGCGTCGATCCCGCGCTGGGCGAGCGCGGCGACCAGCGGGGCGGGGATGCCAAGCTCACGGAAGGTGGTGGCGGCCGGCGCCGGTGCGCTAAGCGCCGCCGTCAGTGCCTGGTCGAGGGCGGAACGGACGACGGCCGGGCGGGCCGGGGCCGGGCGTCCCGGACGGCCGGGGCGACCCGGGCGGCCGCGGCCCGCCTGGCTGCGGCGGCCGGCCGTGTTCCGGCGGCCCGGGCTGGCACCGCCGTCGACTCGGCCGACCGAGTCGCGGCGGGCCGGATCGCGGCGGGCTGCGTTCTGCGGCAAGGGTGAACTCCATCCATGCTTCGTGGGCCGCGTCGTGCGGGGAGGCGTCAACGACAGCGGCGAACTGGAACTCACCGAGAAGCGGACTGCTCACACATGCGACCGCGCGGGCTCCTCGCCCGCGGGAGTGGCGGCAATGCTGCCGACCGTTGGCACCAACACTACCAGCGGCCCCCTTGTTCCCCCGGGAGGCCGGGCTCGGGCGCGGAAATCCCGGCCTGCCGCGGTTCCGCATCACTGACTCTCCGGCTGGGCCGGGCTACCACCGGCGCGACGAGACTGCGTACGCTCGACGGCGATGCCCTCTTGCGGCCTCACCCGCTAGGACGGGCTGGCCAGGGAGAACACCGCAAAACTACGGCATCTGAGCGTCGGTCCCTAGTTGTGTGCAGGGCTTTCCAGGGTGGCGGCGTAATCGGGCACGTAGGTCTGCATGTCCCGCGGCACGCGCACGTAGCCCTGGGACGCCGGGCGCGGCGGCAGGGACAGCGGCAGCCGCTGCACGTCGTGGTACGGCAGGGTGGTGAGCAGGTGCGCGATCATGTTGATCCGGGCCCGCCGCTTGTCGTCGCTCTCGACCACGTGCCACGGGGCCTCGGGGATGTCGGTGTGGATGAACATCTCGTCCTTGGCCCTGGAATAGTCCTCCCACCGGGTGATCGACTCCAGGTCCATCGGGGAGAGCTTCCAGCGGCGCATGGGATCCTCCAGCCGGGACCGGAACCGGGCTTGCTGCTCGGCGTCGCTGACCGAGAACCAGTACTTCCGCAGCAGGACGCCATCCTCGGCGAGTAGGCGCTCGAAGATGGGGCACTGATGCAGGAAGCGGTGGTACTCCTCCTTGGTGCAGAAGCCCATGACGTGCTCCACGCCGGCACGGTTGTACCAGCTACGGTCAAATAGGACGATCTGGCCGGCGGCCGGCAGGTGTTCGACGAAGCGCTGGAAGTACCACTGGGTCTGCTCCCGCTCGGTCGGCGCGGGAAGGGCGGTGATCCGGGCCAAGCGGGGGTTGAGGTACTGGGCGACCCGCTTGATCGTGCTTCCCTTGCCGGCCGCGTCGCGGCCTTCGAAGATCACCACCACCCTGGCCTGCTCGGTGCGAACCCACTCCTGCACCTTCACCAGTTCGGCCTGAAGCCGGAAGAGCTCTGTCTCGTACAGCTTCTTGGGCAGCCGCTGCGGCTCGGCCGCCTTGTTCTTGCTGTGCGACTCGCGCCGCGCCTTCACCGTGCCGTCCTTGTGCGTCACTTGACCGCACCCCCTTTGCGCCGAGTCAACCACCAGCCGGGGCCCGTGGCGAGCCCTGGTCATGGCACCCTGGGGGCGGCCCCCCTTCGCACCTGCCTGCCGACCGGCTGGCGCGCGGCTCGTCGGCAACCTCGGGAGATATGCTGTGCAGCCAGATGGTATCTCTGTGTGTTCAAACGACTACTAAACGTTGGAAGGCCATCGGCGTATGCGCCGCGATGAGCATCTGCCTGTCATCGCTCGCGGCGTTGCCCTCCAGCGGTGCCGAGGCCATGGCCAGCGCGGAGCAGCAGGCGGCCGCCCGCATGGCAGGCCACGCGGCGACCCCGCGGACCGTGGTGAGCTTCACCTTCGATGACGGCGACGCCGACCAGATGGCGGCCGCGCAGGTGCTGCACAGGTACGGGATGAGCGGCACCTTCTACATCATCACCGGCGCGGTCGGGTCGCCGAACTATCTGAGCCTCTCCGACCTGCACACGCTCGCGGCGGAAGGGGATGAGATCGGTGGCCACACGGTCTCGCACCTCGAAGTGCCCTACGTCACCGCCGCCGAAGCCCGCCGCCAGGTCTGCGACGGGCGGAACACCCTCATCAGGTGGGGATTCCAGGTGAGATCGTTTGCCTACCCCGGCGGGGCGTACAGCCCCGCGGCCGAGAAGATCGTGCGAGCATGCGGCTTCAATAGCGCGCGCACCGTGGAAGGCCTCCGCTCGCCGGGGTGCCCTCGGTGCGCCGTGGAGGAGACCATCCCGCCCGCGAACCCCTACGCGATCCGCGCCCCGGGGCAGGTGGACGGCACATGGACGCTCGCCACGCTTGAGAATGTCGTCACCACCGCCGAACGCCGCGGTGGCGGCTGGCTGCCGTTCATCTTCCACCACATCTGCGGCGCCAATCACTGCTCCAGCCTGAAGGTACGGGTGTCCCTGCTGAACGCCTTCACGAAATGGCTCGCCCAGCGTCGGGACCTCGGCACCGTGGTCAAGACGGTCGACGCGGTTATCGGCGGACCGGTCCGCCCGATGGTCGGCGCGTCGGCGGCGCGGCCGCATGGCGTCATCAACCACTCGCTGGCAACCGTCGGCGGCACTGGCGCGGTGGATCTGAATATCGACCGGCCACGCGAACCTGCCCCGTTCCCGCATTGCTGGGTGGAGGCCCAGTACGGCCAGAACACGGAGACCTGGCAGCGGGTCCGGGGTGGCCACGCCGGCCCGTGGGCCATGCGCCTGACCATGACCAGCCACAAAAGCGGCGACGCCAAGCTGATCCCGCAGTTCGATCTCGGCCAGTGCTCGATCCCGGTCACCGCCGGCCAGTCCTACAATCTGGCTACCTGGTATAAGTCCAGCGCACTCACGCAGTTCGCGGTCTACTACCGGACACCGCAGGGCGAGTTTCTGTACTGGACATCCAGCCCCTTCTACTCGGCGGCCACGCAGTGGGCCGAGGCAACCTGGACGACGCCTCCGCTCCCGGCCGGCGCGAGCGGGCTGAGCTTCGGGCTGGCTCTGTCCCGCAAGGGCTGGCTGATCACCGACGAGTACAGCATCCTCGCCACCCCGCGCAGCGTCACCAGGGGGATCCTGGACGTCACGATCCTGGTGCTGCTCGGCCTGGGCGGCGGTGTAGCCGGGGCGCGGGCACTACGACGGCGCCGCCGCGGTGCGGGCGCGCCACAGCCCGCCGATGAGCAGCCGCAGCCAGCCGATGAGCAGCCGCAGCCAGCCGATGGGCAGCCGCAGCCAGCCGATGGGCAGGCGCATCCAGAGCCGGGCCGCCCCTGACTGCCTGCGCGACCGGTCCAGGCCTGCTGGGCACCCTCAGCCGGACCGGCGCAAGGGTGGACTCTCGGAGCCTCCGTCCAGCAGCCTGTGGCGGACGGCGAACGAGGCCGCTTCGAGCCGGGAATGCACGCCAAGCTTGATGAGCAGTGATTGAACGTGCGTTCGCACGGTGGCCGGAGAGACTCTGAGTTTGGTCGCCATGTTGGCCGTGTCCAGGCCCTCCACCAGCAGTCCCAGGCACTCCCGCTCGCGCGGGGTGAGGTAGGCGGCGAGCCGGTGCGCGTCTTCCTGTTGCGCCGGTTGCCGCTTCTTTGTGGCCTTCGGGACGTCGACGACCACCTCGCCGCGCAGTGCCCGTTCGATGGCCCCGGTCAGCGCCGAGATCCCGCGGGTCTTGTGCAGGTAGCCGGAAGCCCCCGCGTGCAGCGCCTGCAGTATTCCATCGGTGTCGGGGTCGGCGCTGAGCACGAGCACCTTGGTGCCCCTGCTGACGGCGATCATCTCGGCGATGACCTCGATGCCGTTGTCGCCGGCGAAATGACGGTCGATCAGGCACACATCCGGCTGCTTCAGCCGGACGTACTCGACGGTGTCCGCCACGCTGTGGGCCACGGTGACCTCGTACCCGCGCTGGACGAGGACCGTCGACATCGCGTCGAGGAACACGCTGTGGTCATCCCCGATCACCAGGCCGGCCACCGCGTTCACCGGCTCATCCGGGCGCCCGCGGCGCGACGGGAACGGCCCGGACAGGAATCATGATCCGGACCCGGGTGCCGCCAGCCTCAGGCGCCTGCACTTCGAGTCGCCCGCCGCACGACTCGAGCAGGGAGGTCACCACGCCCAGGCCCAGCGAGGCGGTGCCGGGGGGACCTTTGCCAAAGCCGGGACCGTCGTCGGTCACCTCGATGACCGCGTCCGGATCATCGGCCCGGGCCTGTTCCTGACGGATCCCGACCTCGACCGTGCCCTCGGGGCCCGCGGCGCGCGCCGCATTGTCAACGACGTTGGTGAGTACCCGCCAGAGCAGCGCCGGGCTCGCCTCGACGCTCACGGCAGGCCCCGGCAGCAGTACCACGGATGCCTCGTGAGCGAACCTGGCCAGCTGCGCCACCTGGCCGCTCAGCGACCCGAGGTCGACGGCGGCGACCTCCTCGGCCTCGTGCCGGTCCGGGATCTCGCTCGAGACGATGTCGAGCATCCGGGACATCTCCACGGACAGCAGCTCCATACGGAAGCCAGAGTCATCGGGCAGCACAACGTCTCCGCGCACCGCCTCGACCAGGTAGGACAAGGTTGTCATCTGATGCCCAAGATCATGTAGCAGGCCCCGTGCGGCGAGCGCCTCGGCGCCATCCGACCGCCGGCGGCCGTGACTGCGCCGCCGGTCCAGAGACGACTCCATCGTGATGCCCCCTTCCCCGCCCTGGGCAGTCAGGGCAGCGCAACGCTGACCGGCGGGGATACATGGAAAATGCGAACTCGACGATGTCCGAGGCCAGTCTGGGCCCGTGGCGGCGCCCCCTCGCAGCGCCCGTGTCCCACGTCGGACAATCTCGGGTCCTATCGCCCCCCCCGGTTCTGCACTCCCCCGGCGCCCGGCTCCCCTGAGGCCGCGGCTGGATGAGGCACGCTACTCAATTTGTAGCATGCGGTGCTAGGCACATAATAGTGGCCAGAGGGGTGTACTTGCACTATAAGTGCCCTCTGGGGCATTACGAGGCGCGTGTGCAACCTGACGTGCTAGGCCAGACGGGTGGTTGCGGAACTGCCTGGTGCTGACCCGGGGGACGACCCCCCGGAACCCCCCGGGAGGGCTGGCCCGGAGGACGACCCCCCGGAACCCCCCGGGAGGGCTGGCCCGGGGGGACGACCCCCCGGAACCCCCCGGGAAGGCGAAAGCTGCCTCGTGTATGCCTCGGTGAGTGCGCCGCGCAGAGCCGACTCACCGAACCGGCTGCCCAGGCGGGCGCGGGCGGCGGTGGCCATCTCGGCGGCGACGGCCGGTGAGTCGAGGAGGAAGGCTATCGCCCGGGCCATGAGCTCCGGGCTCCGCGGCGGCACCAGCAGGCCGGTCTCGCCCGGGATCACTACGTCGGCCACGGCGTTGACCGCGGTCGCTACCACTGGCACGCCGCAGACCATGGCCTCCACGATCACCGTCGGCAGGCCCTCGTAGCGGCTGGGCAGGGCGAATACGTCGAAGGCCGGAAGCAGTTCGGGCACGTCGGTGCGCTCCCCGGCCAGCACCACCGACCCCGCTGGCATCGCGGCGGCCAGGCGGCCGATGCGCTCGGCGAGTTCGCCTCCGCCGACCCACACGCCAATCACGTCCGGGCGGCCGAGCCGCCGCATCGCGGCGAGGAAATCCTCAGGTGCCTTCTGATAGGTCAGCCGGCCGACCGCGCCGATCACCGTGGCGTCGGCGGGCAGGCCGAGCGCGAGCCTGGCCCGGCGGCGCGCCAGCGGTGCCACCCCGGGGCTCCCGGCGACCGGGAATCCCGCCCCGGCCTGGTCCGCGCCGTCCACCACCACGCCGATCGTGCGCACCCGTTCCGGCGCGATCAGTTCACGCCGCACCGCCTCCACGGCCACGCCGGTACCGACGCACAGGGCCAGGTCGGTGATCTGGCCGAGCCGGCGCTCGATGGCCACGTAGGCCCGTCGGCGCGGCGCCTGCTGGAACTCGTGGAACGGGAAACCGTGATAGGTGTGCACGATCCTCGGTATCCCGGCGCGGTGGGCGGCCAGGCGGCCTGCCGTGCCGGCCTTGGCGGTGTGCGTGTGCACCACGTCGAAATGCCGCTCGCGGAAGAGCGAGCCGAGCCGGCGCAGCGCCCGGAGGTCGCTGCGGGGATCGATCGGCGTGCGCAGCGAGGGTTCGATGATGACCTCCAGGCCCGCCTGTGCGGCCTCGTCGAGCAGCCTGTCGCCGCTGCCGGTGATGATCGTCATCTGGAAGGCGTCAGAGTTCATCGCCCGGGCGCCGCGCAGGGCATGCTGGCCCGCGCCGCCTTCCAGCCGGGTGATGACCGTCGCGATCCGCAGCGCATCAGGGGCCGCTCCGGGCCCCTCTCCATCTCTGCTCATTTATGCTCCGGGCTCGTCTTTGTGCTCCGGGGTTATCTGTGCTCAGTGGCGATCTGTGCTCGTGCTGGTCTGTGGTCGACACTTATCTGTCGTTGGTGGCTATCTGCCCCGGAGTTATCTGGCGTGCTCCGGCGGTTTCAGGCCCGCGGCCCGAGCCACCCGGACAGCTTCGAGACGGCTGTGCACATCCAGCTTCGCGAAGATGTTGCGGGTGTGCGTACGCACGGTATCCGTCGATATGAGCAGGTCCTGGGCTATCTGCCGACCCCGTTTGCCGTCCATCATACTGAGCAGGACATCTCGCTCCCGTGGGCTGAGCACGTCAAGCAGGTCTTCGTGCTCCTTGGCCCGGCTGACGTCAGTACGCAGCTCGCGGAGTATCTCGCCGAGCATGTCCGGCGGGAACCAGGACTTGCCCTGGCATACCCCGCGCACCACGGTCTCGAGTTCGGCCGCGCCCTGCTCCTTGGCCACCCAGGCCGCGACGCCGGCCCTGGCCGCTTCCACGGCGTGCGCGAGATTGTGGTCGGCACTGAGGACCACGACGCGTGCCTCCGGCCGCACCGCCACCAGGGCGCGCAGGACCTCACCGACGGCTGAGCCCAGCGGCTCAACCTCGATCGTGATGACGTCTGGACGCAGGCCGCGGACGATGTCGAGAAGATTGGGATCGGCTGTGGTGCACCGCCCGGCCACCCACAGGTCCATAGCCGCGGACAGGCGCGATGCTAGGGCCTCGGTGACCATCAGGTGATCATCGACCAAGAGCAGCCGGACGGGGTTCATAGGTTCACTCTGCACCGCCCGCATGGCGGTGTCCTCATCCAGATGCATGACGAACTTCTCCCATAAATGCCGCGCGTGCGGCGCCCACACCATTCGGCGGGGCCGTGTTCGCGGTGCGAGCCAGCCACCCCGCCGAGAACTCAGGCATTTCAGCGCCGACGGCTCGGACGCCGCCCATGGCCCGCTGACCGCTGACCGTGATGCTTCGGGTGGGGCTCTTCCACCGCCCGTTGGACCGCGATAGCCAGGCCATGGGTATCGCGTAGATTCCGATCGCCGCGTCGACCATCCGCAGGACCGGGAAGAAGAAACCGCAGGCGAGCAGGCGGGGCCGCCGGTCAAGCAGGGCGACTGCGACCGTGAGGGCATAGTCGGGCACCACGATGCCGAAGAACACCGTGGAAAGCTTCACATGAGCGGCGGCCACAGTGTAGACCGGCGCGAACCACGGCCAGAACTGCGCGCCGCCCACCAGTTCCGGGACAACGAAGACCAGCAGCAGCATCGGGAGCAGCAGGAACATCAGGCTTGAGATCACCATCTCGAAGAGCAGCAGGGCGACCATGGCGGTGAACAGGTTCGCGCGCGGCGGATGGCGCCGCACCGTCTGCCAGAGCCCGAGCGCCCATCGCTTGGTCTGCCGGATGTAGTCGTGCAGGTTGTCCGGGTCCTGGGTGACCGCGACGGCCCCAAGCGTGAAGCCGACCTTGCCCAACTGCTTCTGGTAGACCTCGAACGTCATGTTGAAGTCTTCGATCGCCAGGCCGGGCGGGTTCAGGTCGATGCGTGGCAGCACCTCGCTGCGGTAAATGCTGGCGAAGCCGGGGACGATGGGCGTCGCATTGAAGTGCCGCGACGTCTGCCCGTACTTCACCACCCGCTGGCCGATCGCGTAGATCCGCTCACGGTGGCCGACCAGCAGGTTACCGACCAGCGTCAGCTTGCGGTCACCATCGGTCTTGACGCAACCCGCGACGGCGACCACTCCGGGGCCGTCGAACATCGGCAGTGCGGCATCAAAGTAGCCGGGCAGCACGCGGGTGTCCGCGTCCAGCAGCATGACCGCGCGGAACCGGTCGAGCAGCCCGAAGCGCTGGATCGCCTCATGCAGCGCGCCAGCCTTCCCGAGGTTCTCCCGCGTCTCGATCACATTCGCCCCGGCGCGCCGTGCGACCTCGACCGTACGGTCGGTCGAACCGTCGGAGACCACATGAACGTTGGCGTGTGGCACCAGTTCCATGATCGCTTCAAGGCTCTGCTCGATGACCAGCGCCTCATTGTGCGCCGCGATGAGGACCGCGACGTCCTGCACGGTCAGCGACTCCGTATTCCCCGGAAGCTGGCGGGTATGCGATATGGCCGATCCGGCAGCAGCCAGCGCAGGCGTTCCCGCCGGGCCGGGCAGCCCGGCCGGGGACCGCATGGCGGCACGGCGCGCTGCCCGTGTGCTGTGCACCTTGCGGATCAGGACGGCCATCTGACGGCAGAGGCCGATGAAGCCCCAGATGGCAAAGTTGGCACCGAAGATCAGGACGGCCAGCGCCCACCAGGGCATCATCGGGGTGCCATGGAGATGGTGCGGGCGGTCTGGTCGTGGATGACGTCGCGGATGATGGTGTCGAGGGTCCGGGTGGGGTGGAAGCCGGTGAGGGTGGTGGCGAGGGTGCAGTCGGGGACGCGGCGTTGCATGTCTTCGTAGCCGGATCCGTAGGCGTCGAGGTAGCTGCCGTGGGTGATGGCTGAGGGTGACCCCGCCGCGGTGATGATCTTGGCGGCGAGGGTGTTGATGGTGACTTGCTCGGTGGAGCCGAGGTTGACCGCGAGGCCGTAGGCGGCGGGGGTAGCGGCGAGGCCCGTGAGGGCGGGGATGACGTCGTGGACGTGGCAGAAGCAGCGGATCTGCTCGCCGGTGCCGTAGACCGTGAGTGGATCGCCGCCCAGCGCCTGGCTGGTGAAGCGGGGGATGACCATGCCGTAGCGGCCGGTTTGGCGGGGGCCGACGGTGTTGAAGAGCCGGACGATGACGGCGCGGAGGCCTTTTTCGCGGGTGGTGGCCTCGATGAGGCTTTCGTCGATGGCCTTGGCTTCGGCGTAGCTCCACCGTGATTTGAGCGGGGAGCCGAGGATCCGGTCGTCGTCCTCGCGGAGCCCGATCTTGGTGTTCTTGCCGTAGATCTCGCTGGTGGACGCGGCGACCAGGACCGCGCCGGCGTCCAGGGCGGCGTCCACCACGTTCTCGGTGCCGTGGATGTTGGTGCGCATCGCTTCGAGGGTGTGGTCGCGGATCACGAACGACCCGACGGCGGCGGCTAGGTGGAAGATCACGTCTGCGCCGGCCGCCAGCCGGGTGACCAGCGTGTGATCGAGGATGGTGCCCTCGGTGAAGGTGAAGCCGGGATGGCTGGTGGCGGCGTCGAGGTTGGACATCTGCCCGGTGGACAGGTCATCCAGGCCAGCGACCTGATGCCCGGCCGCCAGCAGCGCCGCGGTCAGGTGACCGCCGATGAACCCAGCCGCGCCGGTCACGAAATACCTCATCGCTTTGCTCCCGTCATCCCCGCAGGCTGCCCCGCGGCACGCCCGTTGCTGGCCGCCGCAGGCTGCGCCGGCGATGCCGTCTTCGCCAGGTCCGCATCGACAGCCCGCCCGTTCCCACCAGGCCTCGCTGGTGCTGCTGCCGCCAGTGCCACCGTGGCTGGTGCCGGGCCCGCGGCCACGGGGGCGCGGCGGGTCCGGCGGGCCAGCCGGGCGGCGCGGCGGCGCGGGCCAGGCCGGGCGGCGATCTGCTCGTACAGGTCATCGATGCGGGCGGTGACCGCGGTGATGCCGTACTCGCGTTCCACCGCCGGCTCGGGCGCCCGCTCGAGCTGCCCCGCCGCGGCGGCGGCCTCCAGCACCACCGCGATCCCGGCGGCGTCATGCGGCACCTGGGTGGCGCGGGCCACGCTCAGCCCCTCCAGCGCGGGGCAGGTGGTGTAGGCCACCGGCAGCCCGTTCGCCAGCGCCTCCAGCACCGACAGCCCGAACGTCTCCTGCGCGCTGGACGCCACGAACATGTCAAACGCCGAGAGCACCCCGGCCACGTCATGACGTTCCCCGGCGAAGACCACCAGCCCGGCCACTCCGTGCTGCGCGGCGGCCTGCTCAAGCCGCTCGCCTTCCGCACCCTGGCCGACGATCACCAGCTTCGCCCGGCCCGCGCGCAGCAAAGGCGCCGCCGCCTCGATCACCAGGTGAAACTGCTTGTTCGGATCCAGCCGCCCCAGCACCCCGATGACGAACTCCCCCGGCGCAGCGCCGAACTCCGCGCGCACCCGATCCCGCGCCGCGCCGTCGAAGGCGACCCGGCCCAGGTCCACCCCGTTCGGGATCACCGCCACTTGCTGCGCCGGCACTCCCCAGCCGGTCATCCGGTCGGCCACCGTCGCCGACACCGCGATGGTCATCGGCGAGAACCAGCCCGACGCCAGGTACAGGGCGCGCACCCCCGCCGTCATCTTCCGCCGCTCCAGGTGCGTCTCCCCGATCGAATGCTCAGTCGAGACCACCACCGGCGTCCCCGCCAGCCACGCCGCCGGCCGCCCGTACACCTGCGACCGGTACAGGTGCGCATGCACCACGTCATAACCGCCATCACGGATCAGCCGCCGCAACCGCCGCAACACACCCACCTGCGTATTACGCAACATCCCCACATCACGCACCCGCACCCCATCGGCGCCGATCATCTCCGCCACCGGCCCCGGGTTGTACAACGTCACGACCTCACCCTCATGCCGGCTGTGCTGCAACACCGACCGCAACTGCAGCTCAGCACCACCAACACCCAGCCCCGTAATCACATGCAAAACCTTCATCGCGAACCCCCGTGTGACGAATTAGAGAAAGACGAGTTATCAAAAGCCGGCTCAGAATCAGCGAAACTGAGCCTCGAATTGGCCAGAATGAGCTCCTTAAAGGGCGGCCGGTCAGCGGGCCGGCCCGCAGCAGCCTGGCGTGAAGCGCCGATCAGCGAGCCCGCGGCCGAGGCCACGGTGGCCGCAACGGTGCGGGCCAGGATCATCAGGTCCAGCCAGAAGGACCAGTTCTCGATGTACTGGTTATCGAGCCGGGCACGGTCGTGGATCGAGGTGTCCCCGTTCTGCCCGTGCACCTGGGCCCACCCGGTCAGTCCCGCGGGCATCCGGTTCCGGTCGTGGTATCCGGGCACCTCCTGCCCGAACCGCCGGGCGAAGTAAGGCCGCTCGGGGCGCGGCCCGACCAGCGACATCTCCCCTCGCAGCACGTTCACCAGCTGCGGCAGCTCGTCCAGGTGCGTGGTCCGCAGGAAGCTGCCGAGCGGGGTGCACCGCTCGGTCGGCGCTGACCAGCACGTGTCCGGGTCCCAGCACCTTTCCGAACCGCGGGGCACCCCGAGGGTGCGCAGCTTCGCGATCTCGGCGAGCCTGCCGGAACCGACGACGCGGACCTGGCGGAACAGCGCCGGGCGGCGCAGCTGTAGCCGGCCCGCTACCGCCAGCCCGAGGAGGAGAGGCGCGGTCAGGGTGAGCAGCACAGCGGCGGTGATGACGTCGAACGTCCGCTTCAGGAACGTGCCCATGACCGCCCGGCCCTGCCGCAGCGGGATGAGCGGGATGCCCCACACCTCATCCAGGCAGGCCCTCGGCACGACGGCACCCAGCTCATGCAGCCGGGGAACCACGCAGATGTCGGCGCCCATCCGGCGGGAGGCGCGCAGCACCGGAACCATCTCCTGGTCCCGGTCACCCGGGAAGCACACGATGACGCGCCTGATGTGATGGCGGGCCACAACTTCACGCAGGTCGGTGAGCTGGCCCAGGACAGGCAGGGACAGCTCTCCGGCCGCTGGGCGGCTGTCCAGGAAGCCGCGCGGGCTCAGGCCCAGCTCAGGGTGTTCATGCAGCAGCCTGGCGACGTGCCGGCCAAGATCTCCGGCGCCGACCACCAGGGTCGGGTCGGTCAGCAGTCCGCGGCGGTGCGCGGCACGCAGAGCCGCGCTGAGCGAGACACGGCCGACCATCAGCAGTCCGGCGGACCAGGCCACCAGCCGCAGCGCGTCGGCGGCAGACGTCCAGGGCAGGACGAGGAGCGCCGGCAGCGCGGCGGCGGTGATGATGCGCCCGGCCTGATCGAAGACCCGCAGGCAGATCCGCACCCGGTGCAGCCCGCTGACTGCGAGCACGACGAGCACGGCGCCGGCGTAGAGCGCGGCGCGCCAGCCGTAGTGCCCGGCGATCGCGGCCGCAGCCAGCAGCGCCAGCAGGTCGGCCAGTGGCAGCACCGCGACCGGTCCGACCCGGCTCGACCACCGACGGGACCGAGCCGGGTTCTCCCCGGCGGGCAGCGTCAAGGCTGGCGCCACCCGATCCAGGGCGGCGGCGCCAGCTCTGGCCGCAGCCACCTGCGGCGAGCCGGGCGTGAAAAGGCTCATGCTCGCAGCCCTGCGCCCACAGCCACATCGGTCCGCCGGCTGGCGGCGCCCGTCAGCCGCCGTCCCACAGTCCCCGCCGCGTGGTCCGCGCCGTAGACGAACCGCATGACCGGGCCGAAGGTCGGCGCCACGGCCGGGCCGACCACGTACAGCCCGGGCACCGAGGACTCGTAGTCCCGGCCCACCGCTGGCGAGTAGGCCACGGTACGCAGCTGGGATGCCAGCTGCTGGTCAAGGAACCCCATCCGCAGGACGTCGGGCCGGTAGCCGGTAGCCGCGATGACATGATCCGCAGCGAGCTCGCTGTGCTCACCGGTGCTGGTGACCAGCCCCAGTCGCACCTCGCCGGCCCTGGCCTTGGTCCACTCCAGCGCCTGGCCACTCAGGACCGGGAACTCGCCCTCGACACGTTCCCGCAGCCAACTGGCCCCGGCCGGACCGAGCGCGGTCCGGGCCCGGTAGGCCCGGGTGGACGCGGGCAGGTGCCGGAACAGGTTGGGCTGGCGCGAGTAGAACCAGGTGCTCCAGCCGGAGCCAAGCCCGGCCTCCGGCTCCCGCATCCGCTGCAGCAGCGGGCGGTCCAGGGCCAGCGGGGGCCCATTCCAGACCACCCTCGGCTTCCTCGTCACGATCTGGACGCTGGCCCCGCTCTCGCGTAGCAGCGCGGCGGTCTCCAGAGCGGACTGGCCAGCGCCGACCACGATGACCTGCTGGCCGCGGAAGACGGACAGGTCGGTGTGGGCGCTGCTGTGCGTGCAGGCCGACTCCGGCAGCCAGCTCAGCTGCCCGGGCATGTGGGCGAAGTGCTCGACACCAACGGCCAGCACCACCTGGCGGGCACGGGCGACATCACCGTTGGCCAGGCTGAGCTCAAACTGGCCGTCCTTCGCGGCGACCCTGGTGACCAGGATTTCCTCGAGACCCGGGGCACACTGCAGCTGGAACCACTGGCCGTAGGCGACGAACGTGTCCAGCGGCACCGGCAGCCCGTAACTCGCGTAAGGACGCCCGGTGGCCTTGCAGAATGCCTCCAGGGTGAACGCGGCGTCCGGGTCGGACAGGTTCGAGGCGAAGCCCTGCGACTTCAGGAACATGCCGCGTGGCATGTGCTCCCGCCACAGGTTCATCGGCAGGCCGAACTGGCGGACGCTCGGGCCAGCACCGCGCAGATGGGCCGCGACCGAGAGCCCGTACGGTCCGGCACCGACTATCGCCACGTCAACGGTGCTGCTCATTTCTTTTCCCCCTCGGAATGAAGTTCTGGCTCCCCTTGCTGGGTGGCCAGGTTGGGCGTGTTCGATGGCGGGTTCGCCGGGCCGCGGCCGAGCCTGGCCGCCGCCCGCCCGCGCCGGTACCGGGGCTGCTTCTCCGGCCCTGCGCCACCCCCGCCGCGGGCAAACGGCCGGCTGACCATCCGCCAGCTCATGCGCAGGCACATCAGCCCGAAGGGCCGCAGATCGTCCCGTGCGAACCAGGCGGCCTCGTCAACTCCGCGCAGGGAAGCCACCCAGGACTTCAGTCCCAGCTCCCCGCTGCGCCAGTAGCCGAGCGCGCCGATCGGGTCGTAGTTCTCGACCAGGAACCGCCGGCCGTCTACCGGCTCATGCTCAGGCACGGCCTGCCCGGTCAGGTCGAGGTAGGCGGCGCGGACCACGTCCAGGCCGGCGGCATCCTGGAAGAGCCGGAACTGCGCGCCCACCCTCGGGTTGAAATCCAGCAGCTTGTACTGGCCGTCCCGCTGGTCAAGGCGAATGTCAAGGTCGGTGATCCCGCGGTATGACAGTTCCGAGAGCAGGCCGGTGACCTGATCACGAAGCGGGATGTTCAGCGCCGAGTGCCCGAGGCTGGTCAGTCCGGCGTGCGCCGGATATGACCGGTCCTTGACACCGGTGAACGCGGGCCGGCAGACGGAGCCGTAGCCGCAGTACCCGTGGAAGAACCAGTCCTGGCCCGGCCCACCGGGGATGTACTCCTGCAGCATGAGGCCCGCGCTCGCACGCTCGCAGGCGCGGTACGCCTCGTCCAGTTCGGCCGCGGCATGAATGATCGATGTGCTGCGCAGCGCGCCCCCATGACTCCAGGGCGTGGTGAGCTTCGCGATCACCGGGAAGCCCGCCATGCTCGCGAAGTCACGGGCCTCATGGAGCGACGAGGGGACGGTGGCTTGCGGGCTGGGCACGTTCAGCTTGCGGCAGAGCTCATACATCGAGTACTTGCCCGCCAGCCGCCTCGGGAGGTCGGCCGGGGGGGCCGGGAACAGGAACCATTCCCGCAGGCTGTCGCCGTGCTCCGCCAGGAAGATCGCACCAGCGTCATCGGTGGTGATGAGCACCGACGGACGGCCGATTCGCTGAGCAAGCTGCATCAGCCCGGTGTGGATTCGTTCGGAATGATCTCCAGGGGGCGGCCAGAACAGCCGGCCCTGAAGGTACCGGGAGTTCGCGGCTGGGGCCCACGGTCCCTCGTGCACCCCGTACACCGGCACGCCGAGCCGCCCCAGGCTGCGGATCGCGCCGAGACCACCGTGGTGCATCACGTTCGGGTCGAACTTGAGCACCACGGCCGGGGTGGTCACGTCGGTGCCGTTCAGGTCACTGGTCATCGTTTCCGTCCTCAAACCACCGAGCAGTGCGTGGCACCGTCGAACTTGTAGGTGGCATCCAGGACCAGCGGGCTGTCCTGCGCCCAGGAATAGTCGACGCCTGGGTGCACGGTGTGGATCACGGCCAGGTCATAGTCAGCGCCGACCGGTGATGGCGTGCTGTTGACCAGCCGGCCGTCAGGCAGCCGGACGCTGGGAATCAGCGGGTCGTAGTACCGCACGTCCGCGCCTTCGCGGATGAGCCCGGCGATGAGCGGGATCGCGGGGGATTGCCGCAGGTCCCGGACGCCCGGCTTGTAGCTGACCCCGACCACGAGCACCCGGGCCCCGGCCAGCGTGCGCCCGGCAGCAGCGAGGACCTCCCCGGCCCGCGCGATGACCCGCTCGGGGCGGAGATCGATTGACTTCATGGCCTGCTCGATCAGCGGGGAGCTATGGTTCTGCTTGTTCAGCTGCCACAGCAGGTAGTGCGGGTCACACGGGATGCAGTGACCGCCCACGCCAGGCCCAGGGAAAACGCCCAGGAAGCCATACGGCTTGGTGCCCGCGGCGAGAGTGATCTCCATGGGGTCCAGATCCAGCGCCCCGCAGGCATCGGCGAACTCGTTCGCCAGGGCCAGCGACACAGCGCGGAAGATGTTCTCGTACAGCTTGGTCGCCTCCGCCGCGGCCGGCGAGCTCACCAGGTACACGGCGTCGGTCAGCTCACCGATCACCAGGGCAGCCCGGTAGGCGCAGATGGCCGTCACCCCGCCGATTACCCTCGGGGTCTCCCGCTGGAGGTGCTCGGCATTCCCGGGATCGATCCGTTCGGGGCTGAACGCCACGAACACGTCGGTGCCGATACGCAGGCCGCGCTCCTCAAGGGGCTGGGCGAGCAGTTCCTCGGTGGTGCCGGCGTATGTCGTCGAGGTCAGGATGATCGTCTGGCCGGGCCGGGCATGGGCCACCACGGTGGCGCACGCGCCGCGGAGCGCGGAAAGGTCGGGAGAGTTGTCGCCGTCCACCGGGGTCGGCACGCAGATGATGACCGCGTCTGCCTCCGCCATGGTGGCCAGCTTGCTGGTCAGCTCGAAGGTGCCATCGGCCAGTGCCACGTCGAGGCGGTCGCGGTCAGGGTCGCTGAGGTCGGCGTTGCGCGCCAAGATCTCATCCAGCCGACTTTGGCTGACGTCGATCCCGATGATCCGCCGACAGCGGCCGTGCAGCGCCAGTGCGGTCGGCAGCCCGACATAGCCCAGGCCCACGATGGCCACGGACCACGTTTTGGCGGAATTCCCATTCCTATTACCGCTGCCATTGGTATCGCCCAGCCGCGCAGCTGGCATCTCAAACGCGACCAGCTTGCTTTGCAGCAGGCGCTCCGGGCCGTTGACCGCGAGCGAGAGTTGGTTAATTGCCACAGTCGGCTTTCCCCCTAGACCTTGAACCGGGCACGATCCCCTCATGACCCGTTCATCGGTGAATCAAGACGAAATTCAATTACTTACTAAGCCCGACTGTGCCATCCGCATCCCGCGCGGACGTAGGCCAACAGGGGTAGGCCGCCTACGCTGAGCTACGTATTTCAGGCGGCGTTTCGCGGGCTGAAGCGTCGCGCCCCCGGGCCGCGGTAGTCCCAGGTCAGCCAGTGCCGCAGCCCCTTGGCCCAGAGGCGCGGGGACGAATCGGACTCGCCGATGAAGGTGCGCGGGAGTGCGTGCTGCCCGGTGTATTCCGAGGGCCATATCGCGCAGCCGTAGCCGTAACCCGCGGCGCGTACACCCTCCACGACCGCGGCGTCGATATCCCCGTAGGGGTAGCAGAATCCGGGCACGTCCTGGCCGCTTACGTCCTGCAGCGCACGACGGCTACCGTCGATCTCCTCGGCCAGCGCGCTCTCGGGCGCCTTGGGCAATGACACATGACGCAGCCCGTGTGAGCCGATCTCGATCCCGGCATCGGCCACCTGCCGCACCTGCTGCGAGGTCAGCAGCGGTTTGCGTGGCCCTTCGGGGTCCCACTCGTTGTCCCCCCCCATGCGGCCGGCGATCACATACACCGTCGCGCTGAACCCAAACCGCTCAAGCACAGGCAGCGCGTACTCGGCGAAATCGGCGTAGCCGTCATCGAAGGTGAGTCCGACCAGCCCCGGCCCGCATCCGCTGGCGCGGGCATCGAGCACTTCACGCACGGACGCCCCGCGCAAACCCCGCCGGCGCAGCCAGCGCATCTGCTGCTCAAACCGCGCTGGGCTGACGGTGACCTGGTAGGGATCATGCTCATACGGAGCGATCGAGTGATACATCAAGATCACGGGCATGCTACCCTCGCGGGTCGCGGTATCGCGCGCGCGGTCATCCTCGGTCGGTCCGGCCATGCTTCCTGCCCCCATCGTCCCAGCGCCAGGCGAGATTCAAACCCAAAGGCTATGTCCGGAAGGGGTGCGAAGGCTCCTTTTTTCGGATTGTTTTGCCTACCTCATTCGTGGGTTCACAGGGGCCTTCAGCAGCGTGGACGAGAGCATCTCTTCCAAGGTGCGCCGGGAGCGTGTGGTGGGTGGCCGACGTCATTCAGATGGCATTAACGCGGCATTGACCCGGCCGCCCAGCCCGGGTGTATCTGGGGCTAGGCGAAGGCAAGCGCCCAGGTCAGCCGCCCCTATCGCTTCACCAGGACGCTGGCCAGCCCCGACAGGGCCTCGTTCACCTCGGTGAGGTCGAAGGCGGCGGGGTCGAATTGGTCGGCGGAGTCCAGGCCCAGCCAGTCGAGCCGGTCCGCGTGCTCCTCATGGCCGGGATTCGCGAGCACCTCAAGCAGGTACTCGTATCCCCAGATCCCGCCGCTGTCCTCGGGAGGGCCTGCCCGCCGACCTGCGGTACACCGCGGATAGGCCACGTCAGGCTCGGCGGGCAGCACGTCCTCGACCGCGATGTCGTGTTCCCAGTCGTCACCGAAGTCATAGGTGTAGCGGATCCGGCCGCCCGCCCGCGGCGCGACGTCGGACAGCTTCTTCGCGGCCGCGCTGCGGTGCCCGAGTTCAGGGTTAGCGGTGCCATACTCACCGGCGGGCGTGGAGAAGACCCACATGTGGCCGTCGGCCCAGCCGAACGCCTGCTGGACGGCCAGATGCAGCCGTTGAAGGGTGATGTCGGATGGCACCTCCAGGCGCCGCCAGATCGGTGGCTTGGCACCACGCAGCGTGATCTTCACCCGGTGGACGGTGCGGCCGGCCAGGGTCCTCGCCACCGGGCCGCGCGCGGAGTCCTGTCCGGCCCGCGCGGCCGGGCCGGACGCGGGCAGCAGATCCACCCGCGTCCGCAACAGGCCCAGGAAGTCCCGGACGTCCTCGATCTGGTCCGCCTCGACCGGGCACGGCGGACTGCCGAGCGCCCGGCGCAGGATCGCGCCCGCCTCGGCCAGCTTGTAGTCGCGGAACTCGAACCCGAACTGCTGGGCGGCTCGCTGGTACCTGGTCCGGACCCAGTCGGGGCGGTCGGTGGGGAAGCAGTCCTTCACGCCGCCGCCAAGCTCATGATCGATCAGCACGACCAGCGCGTGCCGCTTGCGGCCATAGCTGAAGCTGACCGCGATCGACTGCTGCGCGCCGAGTTCGTCCGCGTAGCCGAAGCTCCGGCCCACTGTGGGCGTGCCCAGCCCGGGAACCCATGGCGGGTCAGTGAGCCCGGCCGCGACCAGCTTGCTGGCGGCGGCCGCCGCTGCGGGCCTGACCTCAGGCGGCGCGAGCACCTCCAGGACCCGCATCATCGCCAGGGCCTGTGGCGTGCCAGAGTCCCCGGCCTGCTCGATCAGCCCGGTCAGCAGTTCCGGCAGGACCACGTCATCGGGAATGGACTGGCCGATCATGCCGAGGAACTCCGCGCCGAACAACTCCGCGGCCATCGTGTCGCAGCCTGCCTCCAGCGTCGGCGTCCAGCCGTCGAGCAACCCGGCCAGCGACTCCTCAGGCTCCGGCAGTAACCCGGCGGTCAGCAAGCGCTCAAGGGCCTCCTCCACGTCATCGGAGGCGTCCAGCACCTGGAGCACTTCCGCTGGCGCGCCGGACGCGGCGAACTGCTCACGCAACTCCGCCAGCTCAGCGCGGCCCGGCCGGCCGCCGCCACCGTCGATGACGGTGAGCTGAGCATTCTTGTTCTGCTTCTTGGTCACACGGCGGGTATTCGACACACCCTCCATGCTGCCAGGAACGCGGCACGAAGGTCGCCGGCTCGCGTTCATAATCCACGACATCCGCCAGGAATGCCGCCGACGGCGGCCCGTCCACGCTCAGGAAACGATGTCCTTCACCCGGAACCGGCGGAAGGCCAGGGCGAGGAGGACGACCCCGTAGGACACCGATACCGAAGCCCCCTCGATCATGCCGCCCCACGTGATCTGCGACTGCACCGCATCGAGCCACGCGAATTGCCAATGGGTCGGCAGGATCTCCCGCCAGGAGCCGAGGGCCGTCACGGCATCCAGGATGTTGCTCACGATCACCAGCCCCACGGCGCCGCCGACCGCGCCGAGCGGGGAATCAGTAGACACCGAGAGCAGGAACGCGAGGCCCGCCACCACCAGTTCGGTGATGAGGACATACCCCAGCACCACCGCCAGCCGGCCGAGCGCCGCCCCGGCGGGCAAGGTCACCCCCGTGCTGGGCAGCCGGAGCGGATGCCAGCCCCACGCCACGGTGCCCGCCAGCAGTGACATGGCCGGCAGGCTGATGATCGCCACGGTCGAGTAGGTCAGCGCGACCGCCAGCTTCTGCCGCAGCAACCGGGCCCGCGGCACCGGCGCGGCCAGCAGGTAACGCAGCGACGACCAGCTGGCCTCGCTCGCCACGGTGTCCCCGCAGAACAACGCCACCGCGACCACGAGCAGGAAACCCGCAGAAACAAAGATACTGAACGCGGCGAAGTTGAGACCGCCTTGGGTAGCGACGGTGACCAGGCCGGGAGCGCCATTATTCGGCGACGACGGGCCGCTCACCTCGAAGGCGCCGACCAGGATCCAGGGCAGCACAAGCATGAATCCGAACGCGATCATCGTCCGGCGCCGCCGCAGTTGCCGGACGAACTCCACGCTGAACGGCAGGGTGTGGCGCGGGTTGTAGCCCGGCGCGCTCACGCTCACGTTCGCCGCCATCAGGATCCTTCCTCCGCCGCCGGGGACTCGGCGATGAGCGCCAGGAACGCGTCTTCGAGCCGGCGGCTCGGAGCCACCCGGTCCACCGGAATCCCGGCCCCGACCAGCGCCGCGACCACGGCGGACGTGGCCAGGCCGTTGGGCTGGACGATGACCCCGTCCTGGTGCGGTTCCGCGGACTCGATCCCGCCGAGCTCGCGGAGCACCGTGACGGCCCGCTCCGCCTCGGCGGTGCCCACGACGAGCGCCGCGCCATCGCCGATGATCTCACGCACCGTGCCGGCGGCGAGGCGGCGGCCGAGGTGCATCACGACCACATGGCTGCACGTCTGCTCCACCTCGGCGAGCATGTGACTGGACAGGATCACCGTGCGGCCGTCCGCGGCGTAACGCAGCAGCACGTCGCGCATCTCCCTGATCTGCGGCGGGTCGAGGCCGTTCATCGGCTCGTCCAGGACCAGGAGGTCGGGCAGCCCGAGCATGGCCTGGGCGATGGCCAGCCGCTGGCGCATGCCGCGCGAGAAGGCGCCGACCCTGCGGTCGATGGCCGCGCCGAGGCCCGCGACCTCGAGCACCTCCACCATGTGCGCGTCGGCGGCGGGCCGGCCGGTGGCGCGCCAGTACAGGTCCAGGTTGTCCCGCCCGGACAGGTGCGGGAGGAAGCCGGGCCCTTCCACGAAGGAGCCGAGCCGCGACAGCGCGGGCGCCCCCGGCTGCACCCGCCTGCCGAAGATCGTTATCGTCCCAGTGTCCGGGCGGATCAGGCCCATCAGCGCCCGCAGCGTGCTGGTCTTACCCGCGCCGTTGGGCCCGAGCAGGCCGAGGATCTGGCCGCTGTCCACGCGGAGCGACAGGTCATCCACGGCGAGCTGGCCGTCACGGTAGCGCTTGGTCAGACCGGTGATCTCCAGCGGCACGCCGGTCAGTTCGGGGACCAGCGTGTCCGGGACGCGCCGCCGCCGCGTGGTCAGGATCATGGCCGCCGCAGCCAGGGCCGCGATCGGCGCCGCCCAGGCCCACCAGGGAACCCCGCCGCCGGCGATTGTCAGCGTGGGATCAGCCGGCCCCGACAAGGCGGGGACGGCCAGTGCCACCTGGTAGGTCGCCGGCGCCGGCGAGGTTGCGTAGGCGAAATCCGTCGCGGTCAGCACCAGCCGGAGCTGGTGACCGGCAGCGAACCGGTAGTCAATCGCGGGAAGCCGGATCCTGACGACGCGCCCCGCTTGCGCGCCGACGACCCGCACCGGCGCCGCGAGCTGGTCGGGCAGCGTGGCATTGCCGGCCTGGTCAACGTCGTAAACCTTGGCGAACAACATGATGTCGGGCGCACCGCTGACGCGGACCGCCACACTGGCTGAGCCGGTCATCTGGACCGGCGCGGCCAGCGGGGCGGACGTGAATGCCGCGCTCTGGCCCGGCATGTCGAAGGCGAGGCCGCTGGAGGCCAGGGACCCGAGCCCGGGGAAGACGGACATCGACGCGGGGGCGCCGCCGGCCGGGTTGACGATCGTCTGCGGTGGCCCCGTCAGCCGCACCGTCGTGTGCGTGGTCCCGCCAAGTCCCGGGTACGCCGCGGCTGTGGCGACCCCGAGCACGTCCGCGTTGCTCGACGGGTCGAACCCCCGGTCCCGGCTCACAGCGAAACCTGGCTGCCCCGTGCTCAGGCCGGCAGAGTTCAGGCCCGCACCGCCCGTGCTGGCGGCGCCCGTGCTGTCGGCGCCGCCGCTGCTGCCCGGGTGGAACAGCAGATGCGCGGGCATGAGCCAGTGCTCAAACCACTGCTGCGTGAGCGCGTTCACCCGGCTGGTTTCCTGATCGCCGCCGTCGTGACCGCCGTTGAACCAAACCATGTCCACCGGCGCCCCGTTATCCCTGATCGCCTGGTAGTTCGCGTTGGCCTGATCGAGCCCGAAGAGGGAGTCGTTCTCGCCCTGGATCAGCAGAGTGGGGACGTCGATCTGGCTGGCTGCGCTGGCCGGGCTGGACTGCTGCAGCAGCGAGATCGCCTGCGGCGTGGCCTTCCCGTCCGTGGCGACCTGTTGGTAGATAGCACAGATCCGGGGCAGGAAGCGCCCGCACCGGGCCGCCTGCGCGGCCGCGTTGGCCAGTGCCGCCGCGCTGGCCGGGCCGGACCCTGTGGCACTGGCCCCGCTGCCGCTGGCTCCGCTGCCGCTGGCTCCGCTGCCGCTGGCCCCGCTGCCGCTGGCGCTGGCCCCGCTGCCGCTGGCGCTGGCCCCGCTGCCGCTGGCGCTGGCCCCGCTGCCACGAGCGCCAATCCCGCTGCCGCTGGCGCCGCCGCCCCGGCCCGCGTTGCTGCCCTGGCCCGCGTTGCCGAAGCCCACGGCGCCCTGCGCGAACAGCAGGCCAGCCCACTGCTTCTTGAAGACGCCGTCGGCCGGGCCGCCCCCAGCGGCGTTCGGGAACAGCGCGGTGGCGAGGCTGTTCCATGTGCTCTGCGGGACAATCGCGTCGATCCGGTGGTCATAGGCAGCGGCAAGCAGCGTGATCCCACCGCCGTACGAGGCGCCGGCGATGCCGACCCGTGGATCGCCCGGCCGGTCGAGGAGGACCCGGGGCTGGCCGGCCAGCCAGGTGACAAGCTGCTGGACGTCCTTCACCTCGTAATCCGGGGAGTCGAGCGCCACCTGCCCGGTGGAGTTGCCGAACCCGCGGGCGGTCCAGGTGAGGACCGCGAACCCGGCCCGGGCCAGTTGCTCCGCCTCGGGCCGGACGGCGGCCTTGGTCTCCCCGAAACCGTGGGCGAGCAGGATGGCGGGAACCCGGCCACCGCCGGTCGGCGTGAGAAAGGTGGCGTCGAGCACCACGCGCTGGTCGCCGTTCGGCCCGTCCACCACCGGGATCCGCAGGTCGCGCACGGTGATGGGTGCCGGGCGGCTGGTGACGAGCACGATCACGACGACGCCAGCGATCAGCACCGCCGCCGCGGCCAGCCCGGCCACGATTCGTTTCCAGCCCCACCGACGCAGACCCATGAAGGGACCGTAGCAACCCGGCCCGAATGCCCGGGGACGGCTCACAGCCCGCTCTCAGCCATGCTTGGCTGGGCATGAGGCGGCGAGTCCATGATCGCGGTGCCCGGCTAGCCCGGGGAACTACCCCGGACCCGGGGCATACCCACCTTCATGATCGCGGAGGATCACGGCGGCGAGACGATGCATGCCTGGGCCGGGTCATCCGCCGACTTCCGAGCCGGGGATGATCGCGTCCTCGCGGTGGTGGCGGGCCATTGCCGTGGTGTAGCGCTGGAGCGCGGCTCGCATCTGCTCGCGGCGGTCGCCGGCGTCGTCGACGCCGAACACGAACGGGAGGAAGCCCCCGCCGACCTCGGCGAGGCCGGCCCGAATCGCCTCTGCCTCGCCGGGCGGGTACAAGCGTGCGGGGTCACCGACCGCCACCCACCCGATGGGGATCCGGGTCAGCGGGGGCACGACGCAGCCAATGTGGACCGCCCCGCCGAGCGCTACACTGCTGGCCCGGCCCATGTGCGCGCCGTTGAAGACCATGGCGCCGGTGGCGATGAATACCTCGTCGGCGATCCCGCAGCCGGTCAAATGTGAGTGCGGCCCGGCCAGAACGTGATCACCCATGATGAGTGGGTGCGACGGGGTGCCGCGCAACACCGCGTTCTCCATGATCACGCAATTGGCGCCGATCTCAACCGGGCCGCCCTCGGCCGCGAGCACTGCGCCGTGCATGATGCAACTGCCGCGGCCGACGCGGACCTCTCCGCTGAGGACCGCGGTGGGCGCCACATAGGCTTCAGGGTGCACTGACGGAGCCATGTCCAGGTGTCGTATCTTCATCTGCCCAATGTGCACCCGAGCCCGCCATATCGCACAGGTCCAGCCACCCTAGAACAGCGCCACGGGCATCGCCGCAGGACGGCGATCGGCTACTGAGTGGCGGCGATTTCGAGGATCTTTACCTGTGGTGTCCCGACGAGTGCGGGGGCATTGTCCCCGGAGGACCAGACGTTGGCCCGCAGGAAGCCGAGAAAGCTCTCTGCCTCGCTGGTGGTGTCGAAGTCGAGGTCGATGACCACATAGTTGGGGTCGCTGACCGGCCGCTGGACGCGCTGCTGGCGTACCCCGGACTGCCGCCGGAACTCGGCGAAGCGCCCGAACGCAATGCTCCAGGTATCGAAGTCGGTAACGGCGTGTTCGATGTGAAGTGTTGACATGCTGGCTCCTTGGTCAGGCGGGATGTTGTCTTCCTCCACGCTAGAAGGGCTGGTGAAAGCCGCCCATCCCAAATCCTTGGGGTCTTCCGGATACCGGCCTGCGGATCCATGTTTTCTCCGGCGCGTATTCTCCGGACATGATCACATCGGCGGTATCCGGACGGTCGCGGGAGCGGCTCGTGCGGATATGCGATTCGGCCGGTGATGCGAGGACGCTGCGACTGCGGCTCCTCGAAGAAATCCGTCAGGTGGTGAGCTTCGATGCCTACGCCTGGCTGCTGACTGACCCTGAGACCTCAGTCGGCTCCGCGCCGCTGGCCGACGTGCCGTGCCTGCCGGAGCTTCCCCGCCTGATCCGGCTCAAGTACCTCACCGAGGTCAACCGGTGGACAACGCTGGGCAGTGCCCCGGTCGCGCTGCTCTACGAAGCGACCAGCGGTGAGCCGTCGCGCAGCCTGCTCTGGCGCGACATGCTGGACAGGTACGGCATCGGCGACGTGGCGTCGCTCGTGTTCAAGGACCGCTTCGGATGCTGGGGATTCCTCGACCTGTGGAGGTCGGGCACCGTGGCGCGGTTCAGCTCGGCCGAGGCGGCCTACCTGACCGGCATCACGGAACCACTGACGCTCGCACTGCGCCGCAGTCAGGCAAACGCGTTCGCCGCCCGCGACCCGAGCGACAAGCGGCGGCTCGGCCCCGTGGTGCTGCTGCTGTCCCCCGACCTCGAAGTGCGAGGCCAGACCCCCCAGACGCAGGAGTACCTGCGGATACTCGTCCCTCCGGCGGAAGACCGCCCGCCGATCCCGGCGAGTGCCTACAACGTCGCCGCGCAACTGCTCGCCGTCGAGGCCGACATCGACCAGAACCCGCCCTCAGCGCGGGTCCACCTGTCACACGGCCTCTGGGTGACCCTGCGGGCGGCCAGAATCGGGGACACCGGGCCCGCGGCAGAGCGCGACATCGCCGTCACCATCGAGGAGACCTCGCCGCCCGAACGGGTCGCCCTGTTCGCCCGGGCATTCGGCCTCAGCCCACGCGAGAACGAACTGCTTGGCCATCTGGCGAGCGGAACCGACACCCGGGAACTCGCGCGCCGGATGTTCCTGTCCGAGCACACAGTGCAGGATCACCTGAAGTCGATCTTCGCGAAGACCTCTGCGCGTAACCGCAGGACCCTGTTGTCACGCGCACTGGGCACCTGACCGGGCTGGCCACACCTGCGCGGATCCCAGAAACATGGGATGGGCTGGCCACGCCGCCGGCAACAGGCTGAGGGCATCCGAAATCGAACAACGGAGGTCACCATGTTCGCCAGGTCATCCACGTGGACCGGTACACCCGAGGCGCTGCAGAAATGGGCCGACCACGTCACCAGCGGGGTCGCGCCGATGGTTCGCGGCCTGCCCGGCGTCGCCGGGGCCGTATTTCTTCTCGACCGCGCGGGCAACGCGGCGATGACGCTGACCCTGTGGGACAGCGAAGAGGCCGCGCTGGTCAGCGATCAGCACGCCGAGGCCAGCCGGGCCGCCACAGTCGCGGCGACCGGCGTCGAGCTCGTGACCCGCGGCCGGTACGAGATCGTGACGAAGTTCTAGAATGGGCCGGTAGAGGGGGCCCATGGCCAGCCGATCTGCGGTGCAGGACGTCACGGCCTCCATCATTGCCGTGTGCCACCAGGGTCACCCGCCGGAGCGGCTCAAGACCGAGGTCCTGACGCGGCTGCGACGGGTGCTGCCCGTCGACGCGCTGTGGTGGGCCACGAGCGACCCGGCGACGCTGCTGTTCACCCAGGCGTTCCGCGAGGGCATCCCGGACCGGGCGATCCCGTATTTCGTCGACAACGAGTTCCTGGGCCACGACGTCAACCAGTGGACGGAACTGGCCCAGGATCCCGGCGGCGTGCGCACCCTGGCCCGCGCGACCGGCGGCGACCTTGAGTCCAGCGCCCGCTTCCGTGACCTGTTCCAGCCTCTCGGGCTCGGCGACGAGTTGCGGGCCGTGCTGCGCACCGGTGACGCCTGCTGGGGGCTGATGTGCCTGCACCGTGAGTCCGGACGGACCTTCTCCAGCGCGGACGAACAACTCGTCAAGCGCCTTGCGCCGCACCTCGCCGAGGGCCTCCGGGCGGGGCTGCTGATGGCGAGTGCGGCCGAAGGCCCCGCCGCGGGTGCGCCCGGGCTGGTCGTCCTTGACCGGTCCGGTGAGCTGGTCGCGGCGACCGCGGCCGCGCGGGCCTGGTTCGCCGAATTGGGTCACGATGCTCGCGGTGGACTGCCCGTCCCGGCGGAAGTCAGCACGGCCGCAGCGCTGCTGCGCCGTCCGAACGGCGATCACCCGGCCGCGCCGAGCTCACTCGTGCCGAGGCTCCGGGTGCACACCAGAGCCGGCCGCTGGATCGTCCTGCACGCGTCGTGGCTGGATCTCGCCCGGGGTGAACCTGGGCAGATCGCGGTCATCATCGAGACCGCGACGCCGACCGAGGTCGCCGCCGTCATCATGCAGGCGTACGGCCTGACCGAGCGGGAGCGAACCGTGACCGGCCTGGTGTGCCAGGGCCGCTCCACCGCCCAGATCGCGGCCGAACTGTGGATCTCCGCGAACACCGTGCAAGACCACTTGAAGTCCGTGTTCGACAAGACCGGTGTACGCAGCCGCCGTGAGGTGATGGCAGCAATCCTCCGCGACCACTACCTGCCCGCCCTCAAGCAGTCACGTCCAGTCGGCCCGGGCGGCTTTTTCGCCCGATGAAGCGGGGTCACGACCGCGCGTGTGACTCCTCCAGGGCGCGGGCGACGAGGACTCCGGCCAGGTGCTCCCGGTAGGCGCGGCTCGCGTTGATGTCGGCGGGCTCGTCCCCTCGGCGGCGCGCGAAGCGGCCTCGGCCACTGACGCGCCACCGGCCAGCGCCTGCTCGACCGCGGCGGCCCGCAGCGGGGTGGATGCCATGTTGACCAGGCCCACCGAGTCACCCTGCACCGCGACCCGTTCCATCGGGATGCCGACCATGTTCCGCCGCCGCACCTCGGTGGGGTCCATCCCGATCTCCGCGGCGAACAGGTCGACCGCCCGGTCGCGCCGAAGTCCCCAGCGCCGGCGGACACGGGTCAGCGCTGGCATGCGGGGCCCCGGCGCGGCCGTGTCGCTGCCGGCTGCCACCCCCGCTGGTGCTGTCGGCTTGACCTTGAAGCCGGGTTCAATGTTTACGCTTGCGTCGTGGACGGTCTTCGGGTTTCTGAGCTTGCCGGGCGCGCCGGGGTGACGCCCTCGGCGGTGCGGTTCTACGAGCGTGCCGGGCTGCTGTCACCGGCCCGGCGGGCGGCGAACGGCTACCGGGTGTTCGATGAGTCCGCGCTGGAAGAGCTGGCGTTCGTCAGCCGGGCCAAGGGCATCGGGATGAGCCTGGAGGACATCGCCGGCCTGGTCGCGGCGTGGCCGACCGGGGAGTGCCGGTCCTTGCAGGCCCGCCTGCGCGGGTTCCTGGCCGTGCGGATAGCACAGGTCCGCGAGCAGCTCGCCGAGCTGGGCGCATTCCAGGCCCAGCTCCAGGCGGTGCTGGGCCGCCTGTCCGCCCGGGATCCCGGCCCGGAACGATGCGGGAAGGGCTGTGGCTGCGAGACCGACCTTGACGTGGCTGCTGACGGGACTGGCCGCGGCCCAGGCCCGTGGGGCTGCTCGCCGGGCAGCGGCGCCCTGGCCGCCCGGGCCGGCCAGTGGAAGGCGGTGGCCGCCGCGGCGGCCTCAGCCGAACGCGCCGACGGCACCATCCGGCTCGTCCTGCCAGCCAGCCCGGACATGATCACCGCCGTGGCCCGATTGTGCGCGGCTGAGACCGCTTGCTGCACCCAGACCCGGTTCCTTCTGGATGTCACCGCGGGCCAGGTGACCCTGACTGTGGAGGCGCCCGGCACACCGGGCCTGCTCGACATGCTGTTCCCGGCCGGCGCGCCCAGCGGCCCATGAGCATCACCGCGATCGTCCTGGCTGTGCTCACCGCCGTGGCTTTCCCGCTGTTGTTGTGGGTCATCGGCCGCGGGGTGACCGCGGTCGCGTCGCGGGCTCCGGCTGCTGCGGGCCGGTCGCGCCAGTACCTGGCCGGAAGGCTGTATGGAGTGCAGGTCATCGCCGCCGTCGCCTGCGCGGACGAGCTCCTGGTCAGCCTCACCCAGACTGCCGGCGAGATCGCCGGGGCATTTCGTGTCTCGGCCAGCGAGTGCTCCCTGGCCCGGGTCGAGCGCTGGCGGGACGAAGGCACGCTTCTCCGCGGCTACCTCAGCGAGGACGGTGCCATCATGCTCGCCGATCCCGTGCTTGGCGGCAACGCCGCCTGCGAGCCAGCCATCACACTCACCTGAGCCATCAACCCTGCCCTGGGACATACGCGCCGCAGCCCCCCGACACGATCAAGGACGTGATCATGATGTCTTCCCGCGTGCGGCTGCTCGCCGCCGGCTACCCCGAGCTGATCGCCGTGCTCGCCGCCGCGGTCCTCGGCCTGACCGTCCAGCCACCGCTGGCCTGGCTCGCCGCCCGCCAGGGCATCAGCATCCTGCTGGCCGCCCTGGTCTTCGCCACCGCCGTCACCATCGAACCCGCCGCGCTGCGCCGCCTCACCCAGACCTGGCGGCCCCTGCTGGCCGCCCTCGCCGCCGGGATCACCGTGCTCCCGGCACTGTCGTGGGCGGTCTCCCGGATCGCCGCCGCCGGGTCACTGCGCGACGGCATCATGACCATCGGCCTGGCACCGTGCGAGATCGTCTCCGTCGCCACCACCGCCATGGCCGGCGGCGACGCCGCCCTGTCCGCCGGGGTGCTCATCGGATCCACCGTGACCGCCGTCGCCGCCGCCGGGCCCATCCTCACCCTCGAAGCCGGCCACGCCGACGTCCACCCCGGCCACATCATCGCCAGCCTCGCCCTCATAGTCGCGCTCCCGCTCGCCGCCGGCATCCTGCTGCGATCCCGCGCGCCCCTCGGCGCCCGCGCCGGGCGGGCCGCCACCACCACCGCGACGCTGACCGTCGCCGCCCTCGTCGCCCTCATCGCCGCCGAGGTCCGCCTCTCCGCCCGCTACCTCGCCGTGGCGGCCGCCCTCATCCTGTTCCTGGCAGCATCGGCCCTCGCCGGCCGGCTCCTCGGCGCTGGCACCCGCCGGCCGGCAGCCACCGCCCTGCTGCTGACCACCTCCATGCGTGACTTCGCCATCGCCGCCGGCCTCGCCACCGCCGCGTTCGGCCCGGCCGCCGCCGCCCCGCTCGGCCTCTACGGCATCCTGGTGCTGGTATGGGGAACAGCCGCCGCCGGCGTCCTGCGCCAGCGGAACCCTGACGGCATCTCCGCGGCCCCGCCAGGAGAAAGCGCCGGCCAGCGTCGCAGCCCTGGACTATTAGAGTCGGTCGTAACGGGCCACCCGCATAGATGCCGGCACCACATCCGCAGCAGCCAGATGGCCGGCGCCCCGCACCGGCGTGGTCCACGTGGCGGTGATCTGGGTCCGGAAGGGGCGCCCGCCGTCGCTGGGTGAGGTCGGCGAGGCGGCAGAGGCCCGGGAGCGGGCCGCGGCGGGTCCTGGCCGCGGGGCACGTGCCAGCTGGCCCGCAGCCGGGTGTGCTTAGCCCTGCCCGCATAACCGGCGAACGGGCAGCGGCAGGAACGGGTCCTCGGGTCACCTGGTCTAGTAAAGGGCTTGCATCCGGTACGCGGGTACAGGCTTACCGTCGGAGTATGGGATCGAGCGAGATCGACACGGGCGGGGCCTGGGTGCCGGATGCGTGCACGCTGCCGACAGCGCAGCGGCCCCTGCGGGTGGCCGCCTTCGATGAACTGTTCACCGAGGCGGTACGCGGTATCGAGCGGCCCGCGCCGGCCCGGCTGCGGCTGGACCTTCACCGACCTGCTGGAGGCCGGGCGGCACCGCCATCACGGCGCCGCTGATGCGGGCCTGGCGCAGCGCGCTGCCGCAAAGCTCGCCGAGGTCGAGGCGAAGATCACCGACCTGACCGTGATCGCCGCGACGTTGCGGGCCGCGCTGGCCGCCGGATGCTCCGACCTCATCGAGTGTGCCGGGATGCCGCACTGCCCGCTGCCGTTCGCTGGGCTCGCCGACGACACCGGAGAGGGCGAGGAGGTGGTCGGCGATGCCGGACCATGGTGAGCGGCGGCCCTGGTGGCCTGCCGGCGTCATGGCCGCGGTCATGGCGCTCACGGTCGCAGTGACCGGATGCGGCCGCCAAGCCAGCGCCACTGCGGCGGGCGGGCATGACGCAAGGCGGTTCGCCGTCACCAGGGCCGATGGCAGCCAGGTGACGGTGCCCGGGACCAGGCCCGTGGTGCTCGACTTCGTCTCCGCCGGCTGCGTCACCGGCCTGGCTACCCTCGCCCGGGCCCAGGCAGCCGACTCCGGCGCTGTTGACATCGACCCCGGCTCGACCGGCTCCCAGGCGCGGGCACTCCTGACGGCGGCCGGCGCGGCCGGCCTGGCCACCGCCACCGGCGGCGGCCTGGTAGCGGCTTACCGGATCCAGGCCGTCGGCACCACCGTCGTCCAGTCCCCGGACGGCGCCATTGCCTACAGCGGCATCGATCCGTCCCTCAACACGATCACCGCCGCGATCACCACGGCGGCTCACCGGTGAAGACGCTGATCGTGCTGGCCTTCGGGGCCGGCCTGCTCACCCCGCTCAGCCCGTGCGGGTTCGCGCTGCTCCCCGCCTACCTTGCCGCCTTCCTGCACCCCGGCACCGGGCAGCGGCCGCCACCGGTACTGTGGCGGCTGCGGCGGGCGCTGGGCACGGCAGTGACGATCGCGGCCGGGTTCACCGCGACGGTCACCGGTATCGGCGTCGCGCTGGCCGCCGGGCTGGGCACCATGATCCACCTCATCCCCTGGGTAGCCGCCGTCCTGGGCGTCGTGCTGACCGTGGCCGGCACGATGATTCTGGCCGGCCGGACCATCCCCCGCCCGGCCCGGCTCCGGGTCTCGCTGCGGCTGCCCGGCATCCGGCCACCCGCTGCTGCTGGCGGGGCCGCGGCGGGCCGGTGGCGGCTGGCCGGGTTCGGCGCGGGGTACGCGTTCGCGTCCGCGTCCTGCACGCTGGCCGTGCTGCTGTCGGTGGTCAGCCAGGCGCTGACCGCAGGCACCCTGACCACCGCCATCGGCGTGTTCGCCGCCTACGCCACCGGATCGGCGGTCATGCTGCTCGCCCTGGCCACAGCGGCCGCCCTCGCCCAAGGCGCGCTGTCCGGCGCGGTCGGCCGGCTGGCCCGGCACCTGCCCCGCATCTCCGGCGCACTACTCGCCGCCTCCGGTCTTTACCTCGCCGTCTACTGGGTCCCCGCGCTGCTGCGGCACGACGGCACTACACCCGGCACCGACCCGCTCTCAGCCGTCTCCGCCGCCGTCTCCACCTGGATCGGCGCCCACCAGACCCTGGTCACGGCCGGCGCTGCCCTCCTGGTGATCACCGCGGTCACCGCCACGGTCCTGGCCGCCCGGCACTCCCGCCCCGGCCAGCCGGAGGCCTGCTGTGCGCCCGGCAACGCCCCGGCTATACCCGGCGCCGACCCGGCCGCCGAGCACGAGGCCGCCGCGGGCGGCACCCGATGAGACCAGACGCGGCCATGGCGGCCCAGAACAAGGCGACCGTGCGGCGGCTGGTCGAAGAGGTCCTCAACGGCGGCCGGCTTGAGGTCATCGACGAGCTGTACGCACCCGGGCTCGCCGCCAGTACCCGCGAATGGATCGCGCGGTTCCGGGCATCGTTCCCCGACGTCCGCATGGAGATCATCGAGCTGATCGCCGAAGGCGACGCCGTCGCCGGTCACTTCACCTGCTCGGCCACCCACACCGGGACCTGGCTCGGCCACCCGCCCACCGGCCGCCGCTTCGAACGCATCGACGAGGTCGGCATCTACCGGCTCCGCGACGCGAAGATCACCCACGCCTGGGCGCTTGAAGACACCCTCACCCGCCTCCAGCACCTCGGGCTGAGCCAGCCCTCATCCCTGATCGATGCGGAGGGAGGCGCGGCTGGTGAGTGAACGAGCAGAAAGCGGGGGTCGCCGCCTAGGGCCGCTTACCGAATCCGCTCATGAGCAGCGTGCTGCCGTTCGATCGCCTCATTCCTGGATCGGCGCCGTGTCCGGGTTAACGGCGCCGCGACGCGTCGGCTGTGCATGGAGTGACGGCCCGCGTCTTCAATTCCGCCTCCTCAGATGGCCACAGGACGCTTCGGTGATTGCAACACGACCTCCTGCAACACGGAGAACTTCCGGGGAACTGGACGGATCGGAGTTGCCAGCGGATCCCGTTCCGGAAATGTTGGAATCAGCCCGTGGGAAGAGCAGTACCTCGCCGCCGGGTACCCAGGATGCTTATGTGGCCCCTTCCTAGCGTCTGATGCCCTGCGGATCATGCCACAGCCGACCGGCCCAAGCCCACTTTGACCCCGGTCAGGACGAGCCTAAGACCCACTTTGACCTGGTTCGCCGGCCGGGGCCGGCCGCCGGACGTCACGGCTGCAGCCGTGAGATCTCCCCGAGGACCTCGGCCGCGGCCGACAGGTCGGCGTCCAGCGGCCGGTCCGCGGTCCGCGGATCGAGCACGGCGTCAGCCAGGGCGAAGGCGCGGCGCAGGGCGCCCCCGGCCGGCGCCCGCCCCTGCATCCGCAGCGCGCGCACCGCCCCGACAAGCTCGCAGGCCAGCGCCGCCCGGTAGGCCGGGACCACGTCCGTGCTCGCGTGGGCGGACTGGGTCGCGAAGCCCGCGTGCTCCTCGACGCCGCGGGACAGCACCGCGCTGCCCAGGGCCGCGGGGGCGGCGAGGCGGCGGATGTCGGCCACCGCTGACTGGGCGACGTACTCCAGGACCATGATCCCCGAACTGGCCGGCGTGTCCGCCAGGAAGGGGCCCAGGCCGGTGAACAGGGGCTCGACCAGGGTGCCGAGGCGGGCCGCGGACAGTGCCGCGGTCTGGAACACCGCCGCCCGCATCGCATCCAGGGCCAGGCCGATGTAGGCGGCGTGGAAGTTCCCGTTGTGCCACACCGTGTGGCCGGCCACGTCGACCAGCGGGTTCTCGCTGGCCGCGTTGAGTTCCCGGACCAGAACTCCGTCCGCGGCGGCCAGGGCGTCCACAGCAGGCCCGTGCACCTGAGGGAAGGCCCGGTATCCATACGGGTCCTGGATCCGGGCGGCTTCCGCGTGCTCGCCCGCCAGCAGCGCGCGCATGTGCGCGGCGACCTCCTGCTGCCCGGAATGCGGCCGGGCCAGGTGCACCGGTGCCGCGTACGGCTCCACGGATCCGTGCACGGCCAGTAGCGACAGCGCTGCGACCGCGACCGCGGACCGGGTCAGGCCGGTCAGATCGCAGCAGGCCAGCGCCGCCTCGCCGAGGGTCGCTGCGTTGCTGCTGATGAAGGCGAGCGCCTCGGTGGAGCGCACGGGGAACAGCGGCGGCGGCCCGGTGCCGGACTGCCAGGATCGCTCGCCAACCAAGCAGAGGCCAGCCGACGCGAGGGCGGTCAGGTCCCCCGTGCCGATCGCGCCGTAGCGCGGGACCGGCAGGGTGAAGCTCCGGTTGATGGCGTCAGCCAGCACCTCCAGGATGGCCGGGTCCACGCCCGAGCCGCCCGCGCCGATCTGGTTCACCCGCACCACCAGCATCGCGCGGGCAAATTCCGGCGCGAGCAGCGGCCCGGCACCCGCCGCGTGGCTGCGCAGCAGCCGCAGCCCGTGCTCCGACCTGTCCTCCTCCTCCACGTCGACCGCAAGGTTGGCGCCGACACCGGTGTTCCGGCCGTACACCGGCCTGGCCGCGGCCACCTCGCGCGCCACCCGCCACGCGGCTCCCGCGGCGGCCACGGCGGCCGCGCCGATCCGTACGTGAGTCTCCCGCCGTGCGACGGCTGTCACGTCGGCGCACGTCAGCGACGAGCCGTCGATCTCGACCGGGCCGCCCACTTCCCTGGTCATGAGCCCATTCTGGGCGCCGAGGTCGTGCCTCCCCCGGCCGGGAGGCACCCTGCGGGCGCACGCTCGGCGCCCACGCACGCTGCTCGCCCCTCCCCGCGCCCTCCCCGCATCCAGCGGCGAGCCCGGAGCGGCTCCGGGTGTGGTCAGGATGAGCGCCTCGTCCTATGCCGGTGAATGTGCTGTTGCCCCGGTGGCCACCGGGGCAACAGCACATCCATCTGGGTCGTCGCCGGGACGAGCCCGGCCGGTGGTCGCCGGGACGGCCCCGGCTGGTGGTCGCCGGTGGCGTCAGCCGCCCACGGCCTCCAGTTCGACGGCGTCGTCGGGCTGGCCTGCCGAGTCGGCGGAGGTCAGCCGCTGCCGCGCCGGGCGCAAGCCGCTGAGCGCGACAAGCAGGCCCAGCACCGCAACGCCGGTGATGACGGCGAGCGCGGGCCGGTAAGCCGTAAGGCTCTGGCCGGGGATGACCTTGCTTCCCCCGCCGGCGTCGACCACGGCCGTCACCGCCGCGAGCACCAGCGCGCCTCCCACTTGGAAGGAGGTCTGCAGGATGCCGGAGGCCAGACCCTGCTCCTGGTCTGCTACTCCCGCCGTGGCCTGGACGTTCAGCGAAGAAAAGCCGAGGCCGAACGCGGCGCCGATGAGCAGCACCGAAGGCAGGATCACGGCGGGGTAGTCCGGCTGGGGGCCGATGCGCAGGAACCAGGCGTAGCCAACCGCGAGGCAGGCGGAGGCAACCACGACGATGCGGGGTGGGCCGAACCTGTCCAGCAGCGGCGCCATGCGTGGCGACGCGATCGCGACAATCAGCCCCGCTGGCAGGAACGCCAGAGCGGTCCGCAGCGCCGACCAGCCGACCATGATCTGCAGGTACTGCGTCACCAGGAACTGGAAGGCCACGTAGGACCCGAACAGGGTCATGGCCGTCAGGTTCGCGCGGGTCAGGGCTCCGGAACGGAAGATGCCAAGCCGCAGCAGCGGATCCCTGCTGCGCCGCTCGATGGCCACGAACGCGGCCAGCAGGATCGCGATACCCGCGAACGAGCCCAGCGTGCGCGCCGACGCCCAGCCGACCTGCGGGGCCTCGACGACCGTCGCCACGATGAGCAGCATCGCGGCGGTCACCGTGACCGCGCCGGGGATGTCGAAGCGGCGGCCGTTGCGGTCCGGCGCGGCATGACGCGGGATGAGCCGCAGCGCCGCGGCGAGGATCAGGGCCGCTACGGGCGCGGGCAGCAGCAGTGTCCACCGCCAGCCCACCTCGGTGAGCAGCCCGGACAGCACCAGGCCGAGCGAGAAGCCGGCCGCGCCGAAGGCCGAGTAGATGCTCAGGGCCCGGTTGCGGGGGTGTCCCTCGGCGAACGTGGTGGTGATGATGGACAGGCTCGCCGGTGCGGTGAACGCCGCGGCCACGCCCTTGATCAGGCGGGCGGCGATGAGCAAGGTCCCGCTGCTGACCAGGCCGCCAAGCAGCGAGGCGACCGCGAACACGGCCAGCGCCGCGATGAACACCCGGCGGCGGCCGAGCAGGTCGGCGGCTCGCCCGCCGAGCAGCAGGAACCCGCCGTAACCGAGTACGTAGCCGCTGACCACCCATTGCAGTGAGGCAGTCGTGAGCCCGAGGTCAGCGCGGATGGATGGCAGGGCCACGCCCACCATCGAGACGTCGAGCGCGTCCAGGAACAGGGCGCCGCACAGCACGATCAGGATTCCCCACAGGCGGGGACTCCAGCGCTGGGCAGAGCTGAGGGCAACGGAGGATGAGGTCATGACCAGGAGCCTATGCATGTGCAAGCAATAGATGCAAGCGCATTTAATGTGCTTGCATCTACCAGCCTCCGGCGTTAGACTCCGCCCGTGAGCAGTAAGCAGGCCGGCACCGTGCTGCACGCCGGAGGAGACGCCGATCAGGCCGACCGCGACAGCATGCCGCAGGTCGTCAGCGCGTGGCGGGCGCTGACCGCCAGTCACGCGGCCGTGTGCGCAGCCCTCGAACGGGAGCTTGGCGAGCGGCACGGGCTCGGCGTCAGCGAGTTCGAGGTGCTCGACCGCCTTGCTGAGAACGAAGAGCACAAGTTCCGCGTCCAGGATCTGGCCGATGCCGTCCACCTCAGCCAGAGCGCGCTTTCCCGCCTTGTCGGTCGGCTGGAGCAACATGGCCTGGTCCAGCGGTCACTGTGTGACCTGGACCGGCGCGGGATCTACGTCTGCCTCACCGATGCGGGCCGGCGGCGCCACGCGGAGGCCCTGCCCACCCAGCGTGCCGTGCTCAGCGCCACCATGCCGGCCGGCCCCACCGGCGCGGGCCGGCCAGCCTGACCGGTCCGGTCATCGGCGAAGGCGGCCCCGTATCCAGCGGCACCACATCCGTCGGCCAGATGGCGGTGACCCTGACCCGGGACATGCTGGCCGAGAAGCCGCCCGATGACGGCCACCGGCGGAACATCCTGAGCAGCGCGTTCCACCACATCGGGATCGCCGTGTACCGGGACAACTCCGGCATCGTCTGGATGACCCAGGACTTCTCGAACTAGGCTCGCCGACAGGCCGCTGGCCAGCCAGATGCCTCGCGACCGCTCTCGGGTGCCTCGGGCGGCGTTAGGCCCGAGTGAAAGCTGCGGCCCACTATGGCAGCATCCGTACGGTGGAAGGTGCCAGCGAATCAGCCTCCGGCCACCACAGCAGAGGAGTGGCGATGCAGGCGATCATGGTGAATCGCTTCGGCGGCCCCGAGGTATTGGAGGTCGGCGAGGCAGACCGACCGAAGCCGGGTCAGGATGAAATCCTGGTCCGGATCCTGGCGGCGGGGGTGGGCCCCTGGGACGCCAGCCTCCGCAGCGGTGGATGGCGGGGACCCCTGCCCTACATCCCCGGCGGCGAGTTCGCGGGCGTTGTCGTGGGTGACACCGGCGCTGACGCCGGGTTTTACGACGGCGCACCCGTCTACGGCTACCCAGGGCTGACCGGCTGCTACGCCCAGTACGTGACATGCCCGGTCGAGCAGCTGGCCCCGATACCGGCTGGCCTGTCGGCCATTGAGGCGGGCTCCGCACCGATCGACGCCCTGACCGCGCACCAGGGACTGACCGACGTCCTGAGCATCGGCCGCGGTGACCCCATCCTCATCACGGCCGGCGCGGGCGGCCTCGGCCACTTCGCCGTGCAGATCGCGCGAATCCTGGGCGCCATTGTCGTCGCGACCGCGAGTCCGCAGCACCACAAGTTCTTGCGCCGGCTCGGCGCGGCGGTGGTGATCGATCACACCCGGCCCGACTGGCCCGACCAGGTCCGCGAGGTGACTGACGGGGGGGCCGGCAGAGTGCTGGCGTGCGCCGCTCCCACCCTCGACGGCGCGGCCCGCGCCGCCCGCGACGGTGCGACGATCGCCACTCCCGTGCACGCCGAATTCCCGGACGCGGAGCGGATCCACTGGCGGCGCTATGACGGCAAGCCGCAGGGCAGCCGGCTGATCCGGATGGCCCCATGGTTCGACGACGGGTCGCTCATCGTGAACGTCGAGGCGAGGTACTACTGGCAGGATGCCGCGGAGGCGCACCGGCGGGTAGAGCAGGGCCACACCCAGGGCAAGCTGGTCCTGGTCGTGGACGACGACCTCGCCGCGGCACTGGAGGTCTGAGCTCTCCGGCAGACTCCCTCGCGCCCGCCCTGCCGTCGCCTTCGGGCGGTCCCGCCCGCCGCCGGCCGACGGACGGCCCGCGGGAGTGGATGCGGCGTTTGCGTGGTTGTGTCTAGTGCGGGCGCGGTGGGGGTCGTGAACGCGGCCAGGGGCCACGTCGGCTGGGGTGCTTAGGTACAGGGCCGGCTGGGACGTCAAGAGGTACAGGCGGGCGTTTGAGCGCCCCCGGCGCCTTGGGCAGGGCCCGTCCCCAACCCCGCCTCGGGTGCGAAAGGCCTGGTCAGACGGGCCATCGCCACTGTCCGCTCCGGGCGAACGAATCCGGGAACAAACCGAGGCTCCCTCCGCTTGAACCGTGTAATTAAGTAATACTCACGGGAAGTGATCTTCATGAGCGACACCCTCTCGCTGCCGGTGCTGCCGCTGGACGACACTGTGGTGCTCCCCACCATGGTCGTCCCGGTCGATACTTCAGGCACTGAGGCCCGTGCGGCCATCGAGGCCGCTCAGATATCGGCCGGCGCGGATGGCGCCGCCAAGGCCACCCCGCAGGTGCTCCTGGTGCCGCGGGTGAATGGCAAGTACTCATCGGTCGGCACGCTCGGCGCCGTCGAGCAGATCGGCCGGCTGCCCAGCGGCGAGCCCGCCGCGGCGATCCGCGGCCTGTCGCGGGTCCGGATCGGCAGTGGCACGGTCGGCCCAGGGGCCGCACTGTGGATCGAGGGCTCCGTCGAGGAGGAGCCGCCGGCCAGCGCAAGGGCGCACGAGCTGGCGCGCGAATACCGCGCGCTGGCCGCGACGATCCTGCAGAAGCGCGGCGCGTGGCAGGTCGTCGACGTGCTGCAGCGGATCACCGACCCGTCGGCGCTCGCCGACAGCGCCGGCTACGCCAACTACCTGACTCTTGAGCAGCGCCAGGAGCTGCTTGAGACCATCGACCCTGAGGCGCGGCTGGAACGGCTGACCGGATGGGCGCGGGACCAGATCGCCGAGCTGGACGTCACCGAGACCATCCAGAACGACGTCCGCGAGGGCATGGAGAAGCAGCAGCGCGAGTTCCTGCTCCGCCAGCAGCTCGCCGCGATCCGCAAGGAGCTGTCCGAGCTGAGTGGCGAGCCGGCGTCGGAGGAACAGGACTACCGGGCCCGCATCGAGGCGGCCGACCTGCCTGAGAAGGTGGCCGAGGCGGCACTCAAGGAAGCCGAGAAGCTGGAGCGCTCCTCGGATGCCTCGCCGGAGGCGGGCTGGATCCGCACCTGGCTGGACACGGTCCTGGAGATCCCCTGGAACGAGCGGACCGACGACGCCTATGACATCGAGGGTGCTCGCGCCATCCTGGACGCCGACCATGCCGGGCTCGACGACGTCAAGGACCGGATCATCGAGTACCTGGCCGTCCGCAAGCGTCGGTCCGACAAGGGCCTGACCCTGGTCGGCGGCCGCCGCAGCGGTGCGGTGCTGGCCCTGGCTGGCCCGCCTGGCGTCGGCAAGACCTCGCTGGGTGAGTCGGTGGCCCGCGCCATGGGCCGCAAGTTCGCCCGGGTGGCACTGGGTGGCGTCCGTGACGAGGCCGAGATACGTGGTCACCGGCGGACCTACGTCGGCGCGCTGCCCGGCCGGATCGTGCGGGCTATCCGCGAGTCGGGCTCCATGAACCCGGTGATCCTGCTGGACGAGGTGGACAAGCTCGGCGCGGACTATCGGGGTGACCCGACCGCGGCGCTGCTCGAAGTGCTCGACCCGGCGCAGAACCACACGTTCCGCGATCACTACCTCGAGGTCGAGCTGGACCTGTCCGACGTGCTGTTCATCGCGACTGCCAATGTGGCGGAGGCGATTCCTGAGCCGCTGCTGGACCGGATGGAGCTGATCGGCCTCGACGGTTACACCGAGGACGAGAAGGTGACGATCGCCCGGATGCACCTGCTGCCCCGGCAGCTGGAGCGGGCCGGTCTCGACGGAGACGACGTGACCCTGACCGACGAAACGCTGCACAGGCTCTCCGCGGAGTACACCCGCGAGGCCGGGGTGCGCGCGCTGGAGCGGGGCATCGCCCGGGTGCTGCGGAAGATCGCCGCGCAGCTCGCGGCGGGTGACGCAACACTCCCCGTCAGTGTCGGCCCGGACGACCTGCACGGCTACCTCGGCCACCCACGGCACACCCCAGAATCAGCAGAACGAACCGCTGTTCCTGGTGTGGCGACCGGCCTGGCGGTCACCGGCGCCGGTGGCGACGTCCTCTTCATCGAGGCGTCCCTGGCAGATCCGGAGACTGGCACGACTGGGGTCACGCTCACCGGCCAGCTGGGTGACGTTATGAAGGAATCGGCGCAGATCGCGCTGTCCTACCTCCGGTCGCACGGCGCGGAGCTTGAGCTCCCGGTCGGCGACCTGAAGGACCGGGGCGTGCACGTGCACGTACCGGCGGGCGCGGTGCCGAAGGACGGGCCGAGCGCCGGGGTGACCATGACCACGGCACTGGCGTCCCTGCTGTCCGGGCGGCTGGTCCGCTCGGACGTGGCGATGACCGGCGAGGTCTCGCTGACCGGCCGGGTGCTGCCCATCGGCGGGGTGAAGCAGAAGCTGCTCGCCGCGCACCGGGCCGGCATCACGACGGTGCTGATCCCCAAGCGCAACGAGCCTGACCTGGACGATGTGCCGGAGAAGGTGCGCGCCGCGCTGGAGATCCACCCGGTCAGCGATGTCCGCGAAGTGCTCGACCTGGCGCTGGAGCCAGCCAGGTCGAGGTCAGCGATCGCCGCCTGAACGGCTGGCCGGGGGTCCGGGGTTTGTCCCCCGGGCTCGCCCCCGAGCGGGGTTTGGCCCGGGGGTCCGGGGGTTGTCCCCCGGGCTAGCACTGTGCTGTTCAGGTCAGGCAGGCACCGGCTTGCTCATCTCGGCGCTGACGACCACGACCGGGCAGGGCGCGTGCCGCAGGCACGCCCGGGCCACCGGGCCGATCACGTCGTGCTGGGAAGTCGCCGGATCGCCCAGCACGAGCAGGTCGGCCCCGGCGGCACAGCTGATCAGCACCTTGGCTGCCAGGCCGGCGACCACCTCCGTGTCCACCGTGACCAGCGGGCTGTCGCCCAGCGCGGTGTCCACGCGGGCTTTGAGCCAGACGTCGCGGGGCACTGCGTTCTCAGCCTCCGCGGCCGACCGCCGCGCACAGCCCGCATACGGCGCGGCCCGCACCCGCCCGGGATCCATCACGCAAATAACATGCAGCCGGGCCTGCCGCAGCCCGGCCTCCCGCCCCGCCCAGCGCAGCGCGGTGAGGGAGGCCGTTGACCCGTCCACACCGACCACAACGCGCCGATCCTGGTCCATCCCAGCACCTGCCTTCCTGCATCCCACCTTCGTCGAAAGCGCACACGGGGGGTAGGGCAGAAAGTCCCCGAATTAGACCCAGCGGAAACCGGGTGAGCGGGGTGATTCCAAGCCGGGCCGGGCCATAAGTGTCTCTAGGGAGAGACCGGGCACAGCACTACAGCCGGTCATGAAGGCCTCCTGGTGTCCAGGCCGCGTATGTAATCATCATAGGAATCGCAAACAAGGACTGTCGCCTTGGCCTCATGGGTTTCTCGTGACCCGCCTGGCCTGGCCTGTCGCCTGTTTGTTTCAGGTAAAGGTCAGGCAATGCATTGGTCCGACGCGGCGTCATCCGAGGACCTCAGCTGCCGTCGCTGGGGCCCGCGGGCCAGGGCCGGCTATCGTCCGATCCCCGGCACCGGGTGACCGTCCTCCAGGTAGACGAACGCCGCAGCCCGGCACGCGGCGCGGACCCGCCGCCGGATAGGCCCCCTGAGCAGGGTCAGCGCGTCGGGCACCCGGACGATCCGGTGCTCCGAGATCTCCTCGGGCTGGAGCACGACAGCGCGGAGGCTGGCGTCGTCGAGCGCGCCGCAGTCAAAAAGGAACCGGATGCCGCCTGGGCGGCCGGGCCGGGGGCGGCGGAAATCCACGCAGGCCAGGCGGCCGGTGCGCACGTGGAGGCCGCACTCTTCGCGCACCTCACGCTGGCAGGCCCGCCACGGTGTCTCGCCGTCGGCCTCCATGACGCCGCCGGGGATGGTCCACCCGGACTTGTAGGTCGGCTTCAGGATCAGCAGCCGGCCTTTACGGTCAAAGATCATCGCGCCGGCTGACGCCGGGATCGCCGGAAGGGCATGTGGCGACTCACCGGCCAGCGGGTCGTCACCATCGGTCACGCCAGCCAGGCTACGCCGCCAATGGAAGGCTCTCCGCGGGCTGCGTACGATTCAGGCGGATCGCCGGCGAGGCATCCTCAAGGCGGCACCCTGCGGTCCCCGGCCGGGTCGACAGCCGAGTCGACGGAGTCTGCCGGACGCCGGACGCCGTCGCCTGCCATGTCCTGCGCCGGCCGGTGGGCGACGGCCCCGCGCCGCAGTGCCCCGGGTGCCGACAGAATCGCCGAGGCGATCGCGCAGCCGGCCATCACGTAGTAGATGGCCGGGTAGCCGGAGACGCTGGCGATCAGCCCGGCGACCGGGGCGCCGACCGCGATCCCGAGGTCCCAGAAGGACGTGAACGCCCCCAGCGCGGCGCCCTGCTGTGACTTGTCGGTGCGGTTGATGACGATCAGGGCGAGCGACGGGAACAGCAGCGAGAGACCGGCCCCCATGACCAGCCCGCCGAGGATCACGACCGGGAGATCCGGGGCCATCGCGACGATCAGCAGGCCGACCGCCTCCACCAGCGCTGAGACGTGCGCGGGCGTGCGTACGAAGCGCTGAAGAGCATCGGGGTGGACCGCAGCACCATCAGGCTGGCGCTCGGCTATGCGAACGAGACAGCGGAGGTCATCAGCGACCTGGACCGTGCCCTTAGAACATCGGGATGAGCATGTAGCCCATGGTGATGCCCATTGCGATCTTGTAGCAGGCGGCGAGCCGGGGGGCGAGCATCAGGCTGGCTCCCGCGTGCTGATGCCAGGCGGCTGTCACGGCCGTCCTGGCCCGCGCCATGGACGCGAGTTGGTCGGTGGTCCACACGACGTAGCCGACCATGAACAACGCCAGCACGACGGCGAGCGCCGGGAAGGCTCCCGCGGCGCCGGGGGACCCGCCCATGCCGGGCATCGGCGTTCCCGCTCCTGCGCCTGCGGGCCGAGAGCCGGGCAGCGCCAGGAGCATGTAGAGCATGGCGGCGCACTCGACGAGATGCGGCACCGGATGCGGGCACCGCCAGCCGCCCGGAGCGCTGCCGTTGCGGGTGCGGATGGCCTGCCACCCGAACCACACCGCGGCGCTCCCGAAGACCACCTCCCATACGCTGCCTGGCAGTGGGCTCAGTCGCGGCACGAGCATTCCCGCCATGGCGACGCCCATGGCAACGTGCAACCCGTCGGCATCGAACTCGGTTTCCCGCCGCCGCAGGCGGGAGAGGGCCAGCCGACCCGCGCAGTAGAGAGCGATGCCGATCATGACTGCCGCGAAGGCGCCCGCAAGCCACGACGGTCCTGTCACGTCAGTGTCCTCCCCGCGGCTGCCGCTGGCCCGTGTGCTACAGGCGACCAGAAAAGCGTAAGGCGCCAGCCGCGCCCTGCGCAATGATAACTCTGCGGAATGGGCACAACTGGGCTTCGGGTTCCGGGGTTCCGGAACCCCGGCAGGGTATTACTGAAACCCCCTCAGAGTATTTCAGGAACCCCCTGAGGGTATCTCGGGAACCCGGCCAGGGTATTCCGGGAACTGGGGGCGGGGTATTGAAATCAACCAAGACACCTGGCTTTCTGAGGTCCCTGTATTGCCGGGGTCTTTGGGGGGTGTAGATTTCCGGTGCGGCGGCATACGCAGCTGCTTCGCCGCGGCAAACAGCAGGTCCCGCCCCCGCCGCCGCGGGCGGCCTTCCATGGTGATCTGGTGGCCTGGCCTTATTACTGGAGGATGGACGTGGCATCATCGGCTGCGACGGCCGGCGAGGCGTCATCTGGGCTGCGGGAGATTGAGCTTTCGGTCCAGGGAATGACATGCGCGGCGTGCGCGGCCAGGGTCGAGAAGAAAGTAGACGCGATTGACAACGTCGCCGCGATGGTGGTCTTCGCGAAGGAGAAGGCCAGCATCACGGAGCAGGTGACGTCATGCCCGGGATGAACTCAGGCCTTAATATCGGCGACCCGACGGTGGTCGCCGCGTTCGAGTCGGCGCTGGTGCACCAGGGGCTCATTGCCCTGCTGATCTTCGCTGTGCTCGGGCTGGCCTGGGTCAGCGTGCGGTCATGGGTGCCCGCGGCGGCCCAGGAAGGCAGCGCAGCCCAGGAAAGCAGCGCGGCCCAGGAAGGCAGCGCGGCCCAGGAAGGCAGCGCGGCCCAGGAAGGCAGCGCGGCCCAGGAAGGCAGCGCGGCCCAGGAAGGTACAGCTGCCCAGAATGGCACGGGGGCTTCGACGCCGGGCCCGCCGGGCGCCGCGCCGGCTGAGCCGGCCTGGCGGCAGCTGCTGCGGTTCGGGTTCGGCCTGCTGTGGATCTTCGACGGGATCCTGCAGGCCCAGCCAAAGATGGCGGTGGGCCTTCCCTCCCAGGTCATCGAGCCCATCGCGGCCAGCTCGCCGCGTTGGGTGCAGCACGTGGTGAACTGGGCCGGGACGACCTGGTCGTATCACCCGATGCAGGCGGGCGCCGCAGCGGTGTGGATCCAGGTCGGGATCGGCGTCTGGATGCTGGCCGCGGCGCGGGGCTCCTGGTCCCGGCTTGCCGGGCTGGTCAGCGTTGGCTGGGCGCTGGTGGTCTGGGCGTTCGGCGAATCCTTCGGCGGGATCTTCGCCCCCGGCCTGACCTGGCTGTTCGGCGCACCCGGCGCAGTTCTCATCTACGCGGTGGCCGGGGCCCTGATCGCGTTGCCAGAGCGGACGTGGCTCAAGCAGCGGCTCGGCCGGGCGGTTCTCGCTGGGATGGGGCTGTTCCTGGCCGGGATGGCGGTGCTCCAGGCGTGGCCAGGCCGGGGGTTCTGGCAGGGCACCTCGCACGGGCACCCGGGCACGCTCACGGGGATGATCCAGACGATGTCGCAGACCTCGCAGCCTCACATCCTTTCCGCCTGGGTCTCTGGCTTCGCTTCGTTCGATGCCGCGCACGGGTTCGCGGTCAACCTCTTCGTCGTGGCCGTGCTCGCCCTGACCGGCGCGGCGTTTCTGAGCGGGCAGCTGAGGCTGATCCGCCCGGCGGTCATTGGCTTCACGGTGCTGTGCCTGGCGGACTGGGTACTGATGGAGGACTTCGGCTTCTTCGGCGGGCTCGGCACCGACCCCAACAGCATGATTCCGATGGCATTGCTGGCCGTCGCCGTATACCTCGCTCTGGTCAGCGTGCCGGCGTCGGCGACGGAGCCAGTCCGCGCAGGAGTACAGGCGGCGGAAGCGGCCGGCACCCGGGTGCCGGCGACGGAACCAGCCCGCGCAGGAGTACAGGCGGGGGAACCCGCCAGCACCGGGGTGCCAGTGGCTGGCTGGCGGGACCGGATCCGGCCGACGTCGGTGCGCCAGTCGCTGGCGTCCGTGCGCGAGTCGCTAGCGGCCGCCAGCATCCAGTCCGTGGCGTCGGCGGGGGCGGTCGGCGTGATCATCCTCGGTGCGGCCCCGATGGTGGCGGCCCAGGCCAGCCCCGTCGCCGACACCATCCTGGCCCAGGCCATCGACGGTTCCAGCGCCCCGGTTAACTTCCGGGCGCCGCCCTTCATCCTGACCGACCAGCACGGCCGGACGGTCACGCTGGCAAGCCTGCGGGGGAAGGTGGTGCTGCTGACGTTCCTCGATCCGGTCTGTACCACCGACTGCACATTGATGGGGCAGGAATTCCGCCAGGCCGGCCAGTTGCTGTCTGCGGATTCCCGGCACGTCGAGCTCGTCGCGATCAACTACAACCCCCTCTACACCCAGGTCGCCTACCTCCGGGCGTTCGACCGCCAGGAAGGCCTCGATACGCTGCCGAACTGGCGGTACCTGACCGGCCGCGGGGCACAGCTCGACCAGGTGTGGAGTGATTACGGGCTGCCCATGCAGGTCCTCCCGGCCGGGGCGATGATCAGCCACGGCGACTATGCGTTCGTCATCGACCAGGCGGGCCACGTGCGCCAGGAACTGAACTTCAACCCCGGCCCCGGCACGGCGAGCACGGAGTCGTCATTCGCCGCGGAACTGACCGACGCGGCCCATCAGCTGCTGGGACATTGACCAGGCCACGGCACCCCGGCCGCCGCCGCCTGGCCCTGGCCGCCGCCGTGTTCGCCGATCCCCGGACGCGGTAGCCGCTACCGGCACCCCCGGCCGCCGCCAAGCTCGTTGATCCCCGGTCGGAGTGGTCGTACCGGAGGTAGTATCCAAAGTATGAAGGTGAGTGTCAGCCTGCCGGAGGACGACATCGAGTTCCTCGACTCCTATGCCCACGCTCAAGGAATGCCCTCGCGGTCCGCAGTCCTGCACCAGGCCGTCGTGCTGCTGCGGGCCGCCCAACTCGCTCCCGCCTACGAGGACGCATGGGCATCCTGGGCCGCATCCGGCGATGCCGAGACCTGGGACACCGTCGTGGCCGACGGCCTAGAGACCTGAGTGCGCCGCGGGGAGATCGTCACCGTAAGCCTCGACCCGGCGCGCGGATCGGAGGCCAGCAAGACGCGCCCGGCCGTCATTGTCAGCAACGACGCGGCCAATGCCACGGCAAGCCGCCTGGGCCGGGGAGTCATCACGCTCGTCCCACTGACCTCCAACACCGCCCGTGTCTACCCTTTCCAGGCACTGCTGCCAGCCAGCCTGACGGGACTCCCCCACGATTCCAAAGCCCAGGCCGAACAGGTCCGCTCCGTCGCAGTCGAGCGCGTCGGTGCACGCATAGGCCACCTACCAGCGGCGCTCATCGCCGATGTGGACCAGGCGCTCCGCGTCCACCTCAACCTGTAGACACGGCCTCTTGCACCTCTGCACCGCGATGGCCGCGGCCATCAACCTGACGCTGCTGCGCTAGGGCGTGTCCCTAGTGGTCCTCGTGTGGGTCGAGGGTGAAGTAGAAGGTGGCGCCGCTGCCGATGGCGCCTTCGGCCCAGATGCGCCCGCCGTGGCGTTCGATGATCCGCTGGGCGCTGGCCAGGCCGATGCCGGTGCCGGGGAACTCGTCTGCGGTATGGAGCCGCTGGAACGGCTGGAACAGCGGGCCCGCATGGGCGGGGTCGAAGCCAGCCCCGTTGTCGCGCACGTAGCAGCAGATCCCGACGTCATCGACCGTTGTGGTGCCGAACTCGATGGTGGCATCGTCGCGCCGGGCGGTGAACTTCCAGGCGTTTTCCACCAGGTTCTGCACCACGCTGCGGATGAGACTGCGATCCGCAGTCACCCAGACGCCGTCTTGGATGGTGAAGCGGACCCGGCGGTCGGGTTCACGGGACTGCAGTTCGCGGGCGATGGCGCCGACCTCGGCGCTGAGATCGACCCGTGCGAGGTTCATTCCGGCCCGCGACACCCGCGACAGCTGCAGCTGGTCATCGATGAGCGTGGCCATCCGCTCGCTGGCGGCCTGGATACGCGCGGCGTACCCGCGGCCAGTTTCGTCGAGACGATCGCCGTACTCCTCTAGCAGCGCTTCGCTGAACCCGCTCAACGCTCGCAGCGGGGCGCGCAGGTCATGGGAGACCGAATAGGTGAACGCCTCCAGGTTCTTGTTCGCCAGCTCCAGGTCAGCAGTGCGATGCGCGACGCGGGCCTCCAGTTCGGCGTTGAGCGCACGGACCTCGGCTTCGGCTTCGCGCTGCGCGGTGAGATCGGTCAGGACCAGGCACCGCAGCAGCATGCCGTCGAGGTCAAAGCCGCTCACCGCCAGCTGGACCGGAACGGTCGTGCCACCAGGTCCGGTCAGGTCCACTTCGCCGCGAGCGCTGTCGCCGGCGCCGACATCGAGCAGACGGGCGAACGTGGGGCGGTGGGCGTAGGGGATCAGGTCAAGCACCGCGGTGCCGACCAGTTCCGTGCCTTTCTGGTCGGTCATCGAGCCCAGCCTCGGGTTGGCGTCGAGGATCACCCCTAGGGGGGAGACGGTGGCCGCGCCCTCGTTCATCGCCTCGACGATGAGCTGGTAAGGGCGGTCGGCGCTCGCGAGGGAGTAGACCTGCTCCTGTCCGGGTGGGCCGATCACCAATGAGTCGATCCCACCGCCCCGGATCGCCTCGATAGTCTCGTGCGCCTCGCGCAGCTGTGCTCGCACTCCGGCCAGCTCGACGGTCTCCTCACGGCTTTCCCCAGGCGGTCCCGTTGCGAGCCGGCTTGGACCCGTGCCCTCTGGAGCCGACGATCGGGCCATGCCTTACTTGCCCGGGCCGGGGGGTCCGTCGCTGACTTTGACCGAATCGGGGTCGAGCCCGAGGCGTATCCAGGCGGAGCCAGAGAGGTCGCCGGCGATGCGGCGCACCGGGACGGGAAGGCGTTTGACCAGCGTCGGCACGGCGACGATCTGGTCGCGGGCGACCAGCGAGGGCCGCTGGCGCACGTCGATGACCTCCAGGTCGACGTGGCCGCCGAGCTTTTCGTCGCAGACGCGGCGCACGATCTCAAGGGCGTGAATGGAACTCGTGGACGCCCCATTGACGTAGAGGGTCAGTGCCCGGCGATCAGCAGCTGCATTGCTGGTCATGTCGTGGTACCCCTTGGCGGCCGAAGCTGCAAGCCGACGAGGAGACGCTCGGTGTCCGAGAGGTCGCCGACGAGCTTGCGGATCGGCGGCGGGAGCCTGCGGACCACTGTGGGCACGGCCAGGATCTGATCTTCGGCGGCCAGGCGCGGGTTTTCGAGCAGGTCCACGACCTCGATCTTGTAGCGGCCGGCCAGGTGCTCCTCGCAGATGCGCCGCAGATTTTCAATCGCCCGTAGGCACTTGGGTGACCGGCCGGTCACGTACAGGCGCAGATCCCAGGGCTCATTGGAATCGACCAAGGTCCCGGTCCCATCATCTGCCGTGCGAGGCTGGTTCATCGCTTCTCACCGTTGCCCGAGGCCGTATCGGCCCAGCGCCGCGTACTCATCGCCGACCGGTCCGCCTCGGTGTCGGCAGCCTGGTGGCGCTCGCGAAGGTCGATCCGGTCGATCTCCGCCCGCTCGGCGTCGAGCTGGTCCTGCACCGCGACGAGGTGGGCCTCCCGCTCCATGATGGTCCGGCGCAGCTCACGTCGGCGACGGCCCAGATCCTCTGCCTGCCGCACCTCCTCGTCGCGCTCGGCGGCTTGCTGCGCTAGGCGGGCGGAGCCGGCCAGCACCCCTGCCGCGCCGACATACACATCGACCAGCTCGACCCCGTTGTCGGTGAGCACGAACTCCCGCACCTGATTCGAATGGGCCGTGCCCCTCGACTTCAGCACGAACAGAAGCCGGTTGCGTTCGCCGTTGGTCTCGACGTTGCGCAGCAGCAGCCAGGTGTCCACCATTGACGACACGTTCTCCGAACTCGTCTCGTCCCCATGACCAAGTGCCGTGATCAGGGTCGTGATCCCCTGGGTCTTAAGCAGGTCGATCTGGCGGGCCACCATCGAGGTTGCCTCCGGGGCCAAGATTCCATGGGCGAGGCTGGCGATCCCGTCGAGCACCGCCACCGACAGCCTCTCCTCCTCGATCAGCCGGGCCAGGACCGCCAGATGGGTCTCCATCCCGAACGCGGACGGCCGCGCCGCCCAGATGCGCAACAAGCCCGCCTCGACCCACGGTTGCAGGTCGAGCCCGACCGACCGCATGTTACGCAGGAACTGGTCGGGTGACTCCTCGAACAAGACCAGCAACGCCCGCTCACCGCGCGCGCAGGTCGAATTCACCATGTGCGCACCGAGCGAGGTCTTGCCCGTGCCCGCGGTCCCACTCACCATGAGGGTCGACCCCCGAAACGCGCCGCCGCTCAGCATGTGGTCGAGGCGAGCGATCCCCGTTGAGATCCGCTCCTCGGAAGCCCCGTAGTCGAGCGCAATCGACGTGATCGGCAGCACGACAAAGCCACGGGCGGAGATCAAGAACGGGTACTCGTTGGTGCCGTGGGCCGACCCGCGGTACTTGACCACCCGGAGACGACGGGTGGAGATCTCATCGGTCACCCGATGGTCGAGAACGATCACGCAGTCGGTGACGTACTCTTCGATCCCGTTACGGGTGAGACTCTTCTCGCCCCGCTCCCCGGTCACGATGGCGGTGACGCCCCGCTCCTCGAGCCAGCGCGCCAATCGGCTCAGCTCCGACCGCACGATTGAGTCGTCACCGAAGGCGCCGAACAATACCTCGATGGTGTCCAGCACGACTCGCTTGGCGCCAGTGCGCCCGATCGCGTCGTCGAGAATGGCAAAGAGCGGCTCGAGGTCGAACTCCCCTGTCGCGACGATCTCCGAGGGCTCCACCCGGAACGAGAGCACGACAAGCAGACCGTCCCGCCGGAGCTCGTCGAGGTTGAAGCCGAGCGAGCTCACGTTGAGGGCGACCTTGGCCTCCGACTCCTCGAAGCTCACCAGCACGCCCGGCTCGCCGTACTTCCGCGCACCGGCGACAAGGAACTCCAGCCCCAGCAGCGTCTTGCCCGCCCCCGCGCTGCCCGCCACCAGCGTCACCCGTCCCCGGGGTAGCCCGCCTCCGGTGATCTGGTCCAGCCCAGGTATCCCCGTCGGGGCCTTCTCCAAATCCGGACCCAGCGCGCCCTCCGTCAAGCTCGTCAGCACCGTCTTGTCCATGTGATTGCTCTCCCCCGAGCCGAGCGTTACCGCAGATCTACTTTGCACAGAATACAGCGGAGATGTTGCTGCACGCGAATTTGATCTCGGAAGTGCAAAATCCCGCAGGGGTTATCTCAGAAGTGCCAAATTCCGTGGGGCTGGTGCGATCATCAGCGAGGAAGCATCGTTTTGAGAAACAAACAAGGTAAAGATGGAATCGCATATGGAAAATTATCGCAAACCGGCTGGAAACGCGCTAACCGGGATAACTCATAATACTTCACCGGGCCCGCTGCTGTGCTAATTCGACATGGACGCGCTCCGGGTGCATGGGCGCCACCGGCCGTCTATCGCGAAGACCCGCAACTGGCAGTGCCGGATGCTGGGCGGCTTGGCCGATGGCGGGCGGCGGGCTGGGAACCGGGGTGGACCGGGGAACCGGGGTGGGTGGACGGGAACCGGGGTGGGTGGACGGGAACCGGGGTGGGTGGGCCGGATGGCAGGGGTCGATGTACCGGGTGAAAACGGGCCGTTGCGCCCGGCCCGCAACTCTCATAGTCACGTAGAGTAGCAGAACAAGTACAAATACGGACGGCAGTGAGGAGACCCGCATGGCCACGGAAGGTAACGCCGAGGCACGCCTGCCGCCTGGCGCTGACGGTGACTCTGGCTCGCGCCAGCAACTGACCGTCGCTGTCCCCTCACAGCACAGCGCGCCGCAGACTGCCGCGTCGCCGGACGGTGGCCATCGTCGTCTCCACAAAGGTCAGCACCTGCGGTCCTCGTCCACTCCAGCCAGACCTCCTGACCTGGGTGCCTTGGCCAGGGAGGCTGTGGTCGGCTTCCTGCACGACGCGTCGATGGCCACCGCCCAGCGGGAAGCCACGCGAGCGGACGGAGCCGTGACGGACGTTGCGGCCGCCACGGCCACGCCGACGGGCAACGCGGTCACGGGCAACGCCGTCACGGGCAGCGCCGTCACGGGCAGCGCCGTCACGGGCGGTGCACGTGAGGCCGCCAGCCATTCCGGCGCCGAGTCGGCGGCGTGGCGTGCGGCGGCCATAAGCGTTGCCGCGCTAGATCGGATTGAGGCGACC
>WNFF01000065.1_pt1 | contig 66092 bp, 58 predicted proteins | sample 5400441 | NCBI WGS metagenome assembly WNFF01 (sample SAMN13153345, study PRJNA577476) | soil metagenome | isolation source: 120 cm saprolite under Douglas fir tree site 2 hole 3 replicate 1 | place: USA:California | collected 2015-04-18 | reverse complement strand
TCAAGCCACTGACAGCCGCGCTTGCGGCATCCGTTTACAGTCTATTCGCGATCCCGCCGGCTGATGCTGCCTCCGCCATCAAACACGTGATCGTGATCGCGATGGAAAACACCGATGCGAAGCAGATATACGGCAAGAAAGAGCGTGCGCCGTACATCAATAATTCTCTTATTCCAAATTACGCACGTGGCACGAACTTCAGGAACCCATTGCCGGACCTGGATAGCGAACCTCACTATATTTGGATGGAGGCGGGCACGAATGAGTTTGGCGAGACAAAATTTACTACGGACGATGATCCGTCACCCTCGAACAGCACCGCTACCAAAGATCATTTGGTGACGCAGATTGAAAAATCGGGAACTGTCACGTGGATGACTTACCAAGAGGACATAAACTCCAAAACTGGCCAATGTCCCATTGTCAGCAGCTTCCCATATGCACCGAAGCACAACCCATTCGTCTTTTTTCAGGATGTGTCCGGCAACCCTCCGAGAAAGGACAACGAGTTTTGCAAAATGCACACGAGGCCATACACTGCATTCGCAGCGGACTTGGTGGCAAACAAGTTGGCGAATTACGTCTTCATCACTCCAAACCTGTGCCATGACATGCACGGAGATAAAAAAAACAGATGTCCCAAAGTTGATCGCGTGAGGGCCGGAGACAAGTGGCTGTCATGGGAGCTGCCGCGCATCATCGATTGGGCCGACAAAAACTCTGGCGTCATATTCATCGTGTGGGATGAAGGGGCCTCCAAGAAAAGTACAATTCCGTTTCTGGCAATCGGTCCCGGTGTCAAGGCCGGCCATGCGAGTGACATCAAGTACGATCACGGGTCACTCGTCAGATCGGTCGAGGAAATTTTCGATCTGCCCATCTTGCCAACGGTCGCCGGTAACAACAGCTTCGCCGACATGTTCAAGGCCGGGTCTTTCCCGTAAATTCCTGCGACGCTGAACATGCCCGCTGCGTCACACGAGTAGATAGCCCTTGTGGATGAGGGGATCGACGGCATCCTTGCTCGCGAGCGTCGCGCCCGACTTCGCGTTCCGGCCGCGCGGCCCGCCTCCGTCACCATGCGCCGATGGCTGCGGATCGAGCCGGAGCAATAGCCGCCGCCATGAAAGAACACCAGGACTCGGGAGGCATCGCTGCCGGGAACGATCGACCATTCTCCCGGCACGCCGCCGAGCTCGACCCGCCTCGAGCTTCACGTCCTCGGCCACCGGCCAGGCCGCGCCGACCTCGTCGAGCCGCCAGCAGCGCTCCGCCCATCCGACCGGCCGCGGCTTGGCGCTCAGCAGCGCGCGCACGGCGTCGATTTCGCTTTGACCCATGCGCGCTAATTTGGCCAATGAGTGATAAGGGAGGCTTAATGGGTCGAATCCGAAATACCGTCCCTCGACCCTGCCTAACCATCGGTCGATCTTACCTAGAGCGCGTTTCGGTGAGATGTGGTCACCACGAGCGGCAGACTCGGTCTGCTCCCTCCCCCGCGCTTGCAACCGAACTCGAGTTTACCCGAGTTCGGTCACTTAATCACTGGCCGAAGTCGGATATATCCGACTTCGGCTGGAGGGCTGGGGTGGGGGCGGACTGGCACGAAGTCTTCGCATTCGCCCCCACCCTAACCCTCCCCCGCAAGCGGGGGAGGGAACGCACCGAGTGTGCCGCGCGGTTTGTGCATCAACCTGATCGAAACATGCTCTAAATTCCACCTCCCAAAGCGCACGGCAAGCGCGAGAAACCCAAGCATGTCCGATCCTTTCCTGGACCAGATCCGAGAGGTCATTGAATCTCACGGCCAGTATCTGCAGCAGGTGTTTGCTGATCCGGACGAAGGGCCGAGCTTCGCCTACACGGTCGGCAATGCGGGTCGGGCACTGCCGGAGTTCATCGTGGTCGGCGAGGATGCAGAAGTGCTCGGGCCCGCCCTCGACCGCCTTGGGCAGCAGCAAAGGGATGGGAAGCGACGGTTCGGTGCCGGCGACGTGGTAACGCTCGAGGGTTACAAGGTTCCCCTCCGCCTCGGAGCGACATGCGATTTCGCGCGCTCGTATTTCGCCACGCTGGTCTCGCGTTACTACGGGCGTTCCGATTTCGAGCTGTTGCAGGTGATCTGGCCCGACGAGGAGGGACACTTTCCGGGCGAGCCCGGCTGGAGCCATCCTCGCGATGTGCAGCCGCTCCTCGACGATAAGCTGGAAATGGCCAGGGACATCGTCCGGTGGAGCGAGCGGTCGATCCGCAAACCCGACCCGACGCCGATCAACCCGAAATACGCCTGGGACCGCGCGCGGACGCTGCCACCCTTGCTGCGGGCGCATCCGCTCTGGCCGCAAAAGCCGGAGCCGCTGGAGCCGGGCGTCAACTACTTCGTGCTGCAGATCGAACGCCTGGGCGGCAAGACATTCGCCAGTTGCGAGGGCCATCCCGACGGCTTCTATGTGGCGCTCTACGGCCCGGATGCGCTTTGGGGTGCGATCGTCGCCGCGAACAAGGGGAGCGGCAAACCCTTCGAGCTGAGACTCGGCGGCAAAACCGGCTTCGCCACCGGCGAGCCCGGGAGCGAAGAGCCCGAGACGCTGATCTTCGAGCTGCCGGAAGGCGTCGATTGGCGCAAGCGCGCGCGGCTGCTGCGCCGCGCGGCGCAAGGCTGGGAGAAGGTGATGGGCGCGTTGCGGATGTGAAATTCAGGCGTATGGCGCCACGAATGCTCACGCTGCGAGCTTCGCATACTCGAAGTCGGCCTCACGCTGAGGAGCATCGCAGCGAGGCATGCACATGCAATGCAACGATCACGGACGCTGCAGCGCAGACAAGTTTACGCAGTCTGCGCAAGCTTGACTGCGTTGCGTCTCGAAGCGTGAGGCCGCCCTCCTCCCCCGCCTGCGCGGGGGCTGGCTCTTCGAGACGGCGCGGCGCAGGCAAACTTGCCTGCGCCGCGCCTCCTCAGGATGAGGGCGGAACAAGGACCGCGCTCCAACCGGGCGCCCGCGGCCGTCGATGCGGTCGAGCACTTCCTTGATGGCCTGGATGTCGCCTTCGGTGGCCATGTCGACGAGCTTGCGCGCGATGAGTCGCACCTTGTCGGTCGCGCCGTCGTCCGCTTGCCCGCGCTCGCATTGAAGCTCGAGCAGGATGGCCTTGCGCAGCAACCTGCCGGCTTTGCCGGATACGGTTTGCTCGTCGGTCATGACATCTGCTCCCGGTTTCAAGCTCTCGTAGAAGGCGCTGAGATAGTCCGCCGCCGCCTGCGTGATGTTCGGGTCGTCTTCGAATGATCCGAGGGCGGCGTTGCACTGTGAGCAGAGAAGGCCGCGTACCTTGCCGGTCTTGTGGCAATGATCGACGCACAGCAAGCGCCGCTCGGGTTTTTTCCTGCAGATTGCGCAAGCATGATTCTGCAGCGCCAGCCTGAGCTCGTACTCCGGCCAGGAGATGCCGTAGCGCTTGAGTAGATTGGCTCGTCGCGATTTGGCATTCGAGGCAAGGTACTTTGCGCGGTATTCCGGATCGGTTGCATATCGGCGTCGCCGGCGCGCAATGATTTTCGGCTTATGAGCGGCGTGGTACCGGCGAACGGCTTCCAACTTCCTTTTTCGATGCTCGGCATCCTCCGCGTATCGTTTTCTTTTGCGCTCGTTTTCTCGTTGTCTTTTGCGCGCATATTCGGTCGACATTATCCTTGCCCCCGCGGCCTGGCGAGCTCACTTGCGATCCGGAATTCGGTCGTTTGCCCGCTCGGCGGCGGTCGGCGGCGATGCCCCGCCGTGCTCTCCCGCGGCCGCGGCTTGCGCGACCTGCGGAGCAGGGTGCGCGGCAGGGATCGGCATCGCAGGCGAGGGGTTGGGCGGAGCCGGCTGCGGCGGGCTCGCGGTCGCGGACGCGGCGGCTTGCTCCGGGTTCGAGCGCGACCGGTAATAGGCGGCCAGCCGATGCTCGCTTTCGACGCGGATCAAGGCGAGCCGGTGCGCCAACGCGAGCGCCTCCCTGGCGCCGCGCGCGAGACTTTCGATATCGTTGGACATGGTCGATCCTCATGGTTGCGCCGGCCCTCGCTCACGATCGCGGTGGCAGGCAGGTGAAGCGGTTGGTGGTGCGTTGAAACGGAAAAGCGGCGATGGAGATTGGCCATCGCGAGTCGACGATGCCGGGCGAGCGCCGGCAGCGGCGCGCGCGACTACGCGCTCCGCGCGGGCACGACGCCCGGAGCGAGCGCTGTCGGCCGCAGCTCTTGGTTTTTTCGAGGAGTATCGGGATGTCCCGACTGCTCACCCTTGGGCGCAGCTCGGGATCATGCCGGGACCCTAGGTGATTTTCGTTACAAAGTCAAGTGCTAAGTTCATGCTGTAGTCGCCTTTTTCGAACGTGAGCCCCCGGCGCCCAATTGGCCGTAAAATCAAAGAGTTGCTCACAAAATGAGCTCGCAACTTGCTTCGCAAGGAGTTTGATGTGGGTCTCCGGTACGCTCCCAAACCGTACCGGGAACGGCCGGTCCGGACGCCGCCGGGCCCGGCGGCCGGACTGCGCCCCGGGCGCTCGACCCAACCTGTGATCTCCGCGCTACTCGCGCCTTCTCGTTCCGGCGACGCATTGCGCGCCGTGGGCCCACGCAGGACGTGCGTCAAAACGCGGTCAAGGCGCGAGACTCAACACCTGCCGGCGGAGATCGCTGTTGGGTCTCCCCCGGGTCAAGCCCGGGGTCGACCCAACCGACGGCGTCTCGCTATTCGCCGGGCTATTTGACATCGTGAAATGCGAATGCGGTGAGCCCGACGAGGACGTCGCGGGATGAATCGCCGCGAGGGAGGATCAGGCGTGGGTTCCGCTTGCCAGCCGCTCGACCGCCTCCGCGCGCTGGTTCTGGCGGATGTCCTTCTCCAGGAAAAGCTGCGCGCAACCGACGATGCGGACCATTTTGTCGCGCTGGTCATGGACGCCGCCCGCGATCTCGGAGTGAGCATCGCCGCGGAAGGCGTGCGGGCGGCGATGCGCCCCCGGCTGCCCGGGATGGACGCGCTGGTCGACGACGAGGTCGGCGAGACGGCGTTGCCGCCGGCGGGCTGGCTTCCGGTCGGCACCTCCTGGCGGCGCGGCGAGCTCGCGGTGCACTGGTGCTATTTCGGCGAGCAGCCGCTGCGCGATCCGTTCTTCGAAGGCAGCGTCCAGCGCTGCCTGTTCCAGCCGTTCAACCGCCTGTTCCGCCACACGACGTCGATCAGCCGACTTGCCGACTGGCTGCGGGATCACCCGCCGTTGCGGCCGAGCGGGCTGATCTTCCACATGTCGCGCTGCGGCTCGACATTGGTCTCGCAGATGCTGGCGGCGAGCGAGCGCAACGTCGTGGTCTCGGAGGCGAGCCCGATCGACGCGGTGGTGCGCGCGCGCCAGATGCGACCGGATCTCGGCGAGGATGAGCAGGCGCGCTGGCTTGCATGGATCGTCGGCGCGCTCGGCCAGCCGCGCCGCGGGGAGCGCCGTTGTTTCATCAAGCTCGACTGCTGGCACACCCTGGCATTGCCGCTCTTCCGGCGCGCGTTTCCGTCGGTGCCCTGGGTCTTTATGTACCGCGACCCGGTCGAGGTGCTGGTGTCGCAGCTGCGCATGCCGGGCGCGCAGATGTTGGCGCAAGGGATCGGGCCCGACCGCTACGGCCTCGCGCGTTCCTATGGGCCGGGGTCGGCGGAGGATTACTATGCGCGCGTCCTCGCCGAGGTCTGCAAGCCGGTCGTGCGGCACCATTCGGAAGGCGGCCTGCTGGTCGATTACCGGCAGCTTCCGGACGCGGTCGCGACCGCGATCCTGCCGCACTTCGGCGTCGAATGCAGCGATGCCGACCTCGCCGCCATGGCGCAAGTCACGCGCTACGACGCCAAGACCCCGAGCCTGCAATTCGCGCCCGACGGCGGCGAGAAGCAGCAGGCGGCGACGCCGGCGGCGCGCGCCGCCGCCGATCGGTGGCTGGGCGAGCTCTACCGCCGGCTCGAGGCCCTGCGCGCCGGCGCCTGATGTCGAGCGCGAGCGCATGCATTCCGACTTGTCATGCCCGCGAAGGCGGGCATCCAGTAACCCTGGGCGCGAGCAATTGAGGAGAGGTCAGTGCGCGCTACGCCGGCTCACGGATTACTGGATCGTCCGCCTGCGCGGACGATGACATTGTTGTACGTATCACGCCGCCGGCAGGGCGTTGGCGCAGTGGGTCGAGACCGGCACTTGCCGGCCGAGAATGCCGAGGAGGACGCGGATGCGGCCGGAATCGTCCATCCGGTCGAGGATCGCGAGCTGCTCGGCGAACGGCCCGACGGAGAGCCGGATCCGCTCGCCGACCTTCAACTGCGGTCCGAGCTGGAGGATGCCATGCGCATCGATCGCGGCGAGGAGCGTCTCCACAACCCCGCGCGGGACCGGGTGCGGCTGCTCGCCCTGCATCACCAGGCTCGCCACCCCGAACGTGCCGTTGACGCTGCGCCACTGGTCGCGCGCGAGGTCGAGCACCACGAACAGGTAACGCGGAAAGAAGGCGGTCTCGACGGTGGTCAGCTTGCGCGCATGCCGCACGGTCTTGCGCCGGCGCGGCAGGAAGGTCCGGAAGCCCTGGTTCTCGAGCTGCGTCTGCGCGCGCGTCTCGCACAGCGGCAGCGTGTGCACGACGTACCAGCGCTCGCCTTGCGCAAGCGCCGCGGCATTTTCGGCGCCTTCGGCGGCGCTCGGACCGGTCGACATGCTACACTCGAACCCCTCGGCGGCATGGCCGCTCGATTGCATTAAACCATGCCATGGCCGGCCCGGTAAGGGGAAAATGCGCGCCGGCGACGGCGTGAATGGCTGCAAGCTCGACGAATGCGCGGCCGCTCTTCAAGCTCGGGAACCGACGCTTCGGCCCCGACCGACCACAAAGGACCATGAACGTGCCGTTCTCGGACCGGGGCCGCCTCTACGTGATCGGCGACATTCATGGCCGTTCCGACCTGCTCGACCGGCTCACGGGCGCGATCGCCCGCGATCTCGAGGCCGCGCCCGCGGACGATTGCCTGACCGTGACGATCGGAGATTATATCGATCGCGGCCCCGATTCCCGCGGGGTTCTCGACCGCCTCGCGCGCAATCCGTTTCCGACCGAGTTCGTCGCGCTGAAGGGAAACCACGAAGCCTTGTTCGAGATGTTTCTGCGCGATCCGTCCGTCGCCGGTCATTGGCGTCGCCTCGGCGGCCTCGAGACGCTGCATTCCTACGGTGTCGCGGTCGGCCCGCTGATGCTCGGCAAGAACTACGCGGACGCCGCGCAGGCGCTGCAGGCGGCCGTGCCGGAGGCCCATTTCGGGTTCCTGCGCTCGCTCAAGACCTCGCTCGACGTGGGGCGGTATTTCCTCTGTCACGCCGGCGTCCGCCCCGGCGTGCCGCTGCAGGGCCAGAGCGAGGACGATCTTCTGTGGATCCGGGACGAGTTCCTTTCCAGCAAGGCCGATTTCGGCAAGATCGTCGTGCACGGCCATACGCCTGCCGAGACGCCGGAAGTGCTGCCGAACCGGATCAACGTCGACACCGGGGCCTTCATGACCGGACGGCTGACCTGCGCGGTGCTGGAAGGGGAGGGCGTGCGCTTTCTCTCGACCAAGTGACGTCGAGCACGTCCGCGAACGTCGATCCTGGCCGATCAACCGATCTCCTCGAGCAAGCCGTGCCACCGGTCGAAGGCATGGCGGCGCGTGAACTGCGAGTCCAGCATCGTTCGGGCGCGTCGCCCCATGGCGGCGCAGGCGTCGCGGTCCGTCGCCAGACTTGCGAGCGCGTCGGTGAGGGCGGCCGCGTCGCCCGGCTCCACCACGTAGCCGCACCGGTGCTGCCGGACCAGGCTTGCGATCTCGCCGTCCTTCGCCGTGATCGCGATCATGGGTCGGCCGGCCGCGGCGATCCCGTAGAACTTGCTCGGCACCATCAGGCCTTCGAGCTCGGGCTTGAGCGATATCCAGTGCGCGTCGGCGGCGCCCAGCGAATATCTCAGCTGCTCGCGATCCTGGTAGGGGACGAAGCGAAACGAGCCGCCGAGCCCGAGCGCATCGACGCGGGAAACGAGCTCGTCGAACTTGTGGCCGCCGCCGATGCACAGGAACAGCATGCGCGCGTCGTCGCGCAGGCGCTGCGCGGCCGCGAGGATGGTCTCGAATTCGTGGCCGCGGCCGAGATTGCCCGAATAGCCGATCACGAACCGGCCTTCGAGCCCCCACTCGCGGCGCAGCGGATTGTCGGCGTGGGGGATCGGGCCGATCGCCTCGTCGTCGCACCAATTCGGGATCACGTGCACCTTGGCCGCGGCGACGCCGTGCGCGCGCACGGTCTCCGCCATCCGCTCTCCCACGACCACGTTGGCGGCGGCAACGCGCAGCGAGGCATCGCGCAGCCGGGCGAGGCCGCGTCCGACCGGTCCCCGCAGCAGCGGAACGCCGAGCCGGGCGGCGAGCTCGGGGTAGATGTCCTGCATCCAGTTCACGAGATGCAGGGAGCGGCGTCGAGCGGCCCGCATCGCCGGGATGCAAAGCATCGGCGGGTCGGTCTTTGCGACCAGAACATCGCCTTCCTGCGCGAGGGTGAGCACGCGGCGCCAAACGGCGGCATAGAAGGAGAGGTAATCGAGCCCGCGGCCGACGAGCGCCGAGCGCCCGAACCGGGTGGTGGAGACCCGGTGCACCGCGACCCTGCCGATCGATTCCGCCGCCGGCAGGCGCGCGCCGGGGGCGTCGTAGCGCTGCCGGCTGGTGACGACGTGCACGGCGTGCCCGCGGCGCGCCAGATGGAATGCCAGATCGCTGAGAAGCTGGCTGGTGGCGGAATGGTCGGGAAAAAAGAAACGGTTGAGAAAAATGACGCGCTTCATGCCGGGCGGCGCTCGGTCACGATGCGCGCACGGCCGGAGGCTGCGCTTGCTCGCTCATGAGCGAGCCACGGGCACAGTGAGGCGCGGCGGTGGATTCTGCCGCATGGCGCTCTTCGGCGCATCGGGCGGCGCGTTCTGCAACGGCCAGGCCTGAGCGAGCGCGCGCTCGCAGCGCCGATCGCCTCTGATCAGGCTCACGGCCGTCATCGCGATGATGCGCAGGTCGAGCCACAGCGACGCGTGGCGGATATACCACTCGTCGAGCGCCTCCTTCTCTTTCGCCGACAGCAGCGTCCCGCCGTTGACTTGCGCCCAGCCGGTCATGCCCGGCCGCACCATCAGCCGCACCGTCGGCGTCGGAGGTTGATCCTGCGGCAGGAGGGGACGCGGCCCGATCAGCGACATGTCGCCGACGAGGACATTGAGCAATTGCGGCAGCTCGTCGAGCCGCGCCTTGCGCACGAGCCGCCCGATCCACGACAGGCGCTGCTCGTCGGAGAGCGTGCGGCCGCGCCAATCATAGGGCGGCCGCAGGGTACGGAACTTGTGCAGGAGGAACTGGCGACCGTTGCGGCCGAGCCGCTGCTGCCAGAAGAGAACCGGCGAGCCGACATCGAGGAAGGTCAGGCAAGCGAGCAGGATCCAGACCGGCAGCAAGGCGATGACCAAGGCGAGGGCGACGAAGAAGTCGCCGAGGCTCTTGAAGCGAAAATAGGCGGGCAGCTCGAAATCCGCGAGCGCATCGCGGCTCGGTGCGGGCTCGATCCCGGCGCGTCCGGGCTGGCTTTCGGGCGGGCTCAGGCCGAACAGGCGCGGCACGAAATCGAGCTCGATATTGCGCTGCACGCAAACGCGCTCGATCTCCTTCAACGCCTCTTCCGACAGCATATTGGCTTCCCCGCCCACGACCACCCGGTCGGTGCTGATCCCGTGCACGGCGAACTCCTCGATCAACGACTGCAGGTGCGAGGGCGGCCCGAACACCCGCACTCCATCGATCGAGCGTCCGATCGCGTCCGGCGCCTCGTCGAGCAGCGCGATGATCCGTTTCTGGCCCGGCGCGAAGGTTTCCATCACCTTCAGGTAGAGCGAGGAAAGGTCGCTCAGCCCGATCAGGATGATGTGCTCGCTGGCGACATGGGGCGGCCGCTCGGCGAGCCGGCGATCCCGATCGGCGAGGTGCGCCATGGCTCGCGCGGTCGCCAGCCCCGCACCCAGGATCAGCGCGTGGATCACCGGCGTCGAACGCGGAACGCCCTCGAGGCGCGTGAAGGTGAAAAGCACGACGCAGGTCATGAGCTCCCCGGCCAGCACGGCCTTGACCACGTCGATGGCGTCGTGAACGGAGAAATAGCGCGGCATGCCGTCGCGCAGCCCGAAGGCGGCAAAGGCAATGAGCGAGAACAGCAAGGAGACGAGACAATAGATCGCGGCGGTCGCCGCGCCATCATAGGAGAGGATGTAGGCATCGCGAATGTAGAGGGCGAGCAGGGGAGCAGTCGCGGCCAAGATCACGTCGACGGCGGAGAAACGGATCTTCAGCGCGGCGCGGGAGGATGGTGACCGAATACGCATCTATTGAGCCCGTCGCTCGCGATCACCCCGCTCGAAAACGCAAACCTTGTTGTCTCGGGGCTCGGAAATGCTCGCCATTTATCCCTGCGGTTGCATTCGAGACTAGTCGCTCCCGCTGTCCGAAGCAACACGACGCGGATGGATGGCGCGCTCGCAGTGGCATCCGAAAATTCTGCCGGAGCATCGGGCGAGGCGGCGCTTTCGGCGCTGGGATTTGAACGCCATTTGGCGGGCGCAGGCCTGATTCTCGGCGTCGCGGCTTTCGGCTGGCACGATTCGCGGTTCCGCCCCAGGTTGCGCCAGTCCGATTTTTGACGATATTCGAACACCTAAATCCCGCCGCGACGGAAGCGGCAGAGAGCACCTTGCCCCCGGCAAAACGAGGGGGCGTGCGGATTGACCCCGGCGCAAGCAAGCAGACCGTTCATGGCAAACTTTTGTGCGCGGGCCTCCCTGCTGGTCATATGCCTCCTCTTGTGCCTCTTGGCGTCGGGATGCGGCGTGGGCTCGAATCTCGGCCCGGTCAGCGAAGCCGAGCAGAAGGCGATCCAGGACGCCGCCGCGGGATCGCCGCGGCTGCAGGCCGGGGAGAAAATCCGGGTCAATGTTTACGGCGAGGCCTCGCTCAGCGGCGATTATCAGATCGATCCGAGCGGGTATCTCTCGCTGCCGCTGGCGGGCACCGTGCAGGCGGCCGGGCTCACGCAGGCCGAGCTCGAGCAGGAACTCACGCGGAAGTTTCGGACACAGTATTTGAGAAATCCGAAAGTAACCGTATCGGTTCTCGAGTTCAGGCCGTTTTATATTCTGGGTGAGATCGAGAAACCCGGAGCATACCCATATACAAGCGGCCTAAACGTCTTAAGTGCTATCGCCATTGCCGGTGGAACGACTTACCGCGCAAGCCGATCTACTGTCCTTATCCAGCATCCTGGCGAGTCGGGCCTGCGCGAATACCCGTTGACCACGTCGATTCCCGTTCTCCCCGGCGACATCATCCGCGTGCCGCAGAGGTATTTTTGACGCGTTCAGTGTTGCGCAAATGCATCGCACTGCTCGCCAGTCATGCATACCCGCGAATTCCGGTTGAATCCGGTTGAATTGGAGGGGATGGACAGGCACAGTTTGTGGCGTAGTTTTCGGGGATGCCGTCCGGGGATTTGGCTCGATCATTGGGGCCTTAGCGGGGTGGGGCGGATGCGCGCCAATCGGCAACGCCACGGAGCGGGGGTCGTGATCTGCGCCGCCGCGCTCGGCATTGCCCTGCCGCCGGCCGCGCTCGCCCAGGTCGGGTCGTTTGGAGGTCCCGGCGGGACTTCGTTGACGCCGCCGCCCGTCACGGTCCCTAACCGCGGCGATCCTTTCGCGAAGCCGAGCCGCGACTACAGCGCCCTTCCGATCGGCGGCTGGCTGCTTTACCCCAACATTTTCCTGGGCGGCGTCTACGACAGCAACGTCGCTCAAAAGTCGACGACCAAGACCGCAAGCTGGGGCGGACGGATAGTGCCGAGCCTGCTTGCGGAAGCGACCGACGGGATTCACAAGACCACGCTCTACGGCATGGCCGACGTGCGTGGCTATGCCGCCGGCGACACCGCGGTGCGCGACACGACCGCGGCCCGGGCGGGTTTCATCCAGCGGTTCCAGCCCATGGCTGACCTCACCTTCAACGCCCAGGGCGATTACACCCGGCAAAGGGATCTGTTCAGCACCTTCGGCATCGACCACAGCGTCACGACGCTCAATCCTACCGCAGTCGGTCTTTCCCCGGTGTCGAGCCCGGTCGCTTACAACCAGTTTTCCGGGACCGCTTCCGTGCAGAAGATGTTCGACCTCGCGTTCGTGAGTTTCGGCGGTTCCGTCGTCGACATCGTCTATGATTCCGGCTTCGACCTTGTCCCGGGCGTCCCTGCGGTCGTCGGGGCGGCATCCCCGAACGGCGCGACCTATACCGGGACCACGCGCGGCGGATTTTGGTTCACGCCGTACCTTTACGCTTATGCCGAAGGGACGGTCGATCAGCGGCGCTATTCGCTCGATCAATTCAACTCGTCCGGATATCGGACGGTCGGCGGCATCGGAACCGATCAGATCGGCTTGTTCCGCGGCGAAGTCTACGGCGGCTATCAATCCGAGCGACACGACTTCGCCGCGCTCGGAACCGTCAACGGCACCGTGGTCGGCGGCAAGCTCTATTACTACCCCACGCGCGAGCTGACGATCTCCGCTTCGGTCGACGAATCGCTCGGCGTGTCCTTGCTGGAGGTGCTCCCGGGCACTCTCGGCACCTCGACGCGCGCGACGAGCGCGCTCCTGCAGGCGACCTATGCGCTGGCCCGGGAGTGGGCCGCCAGCGCCCGCTTCGGATACATTCACACCGACTACGTGGCGACGTTCCGTAAGGACGATGCATGGACCGCCGGCGGCACCGTGACCTACAGCGTCTGGCAGAATTTTGGGCTGACACTCGACTATCAACACGTGCAGTTGAGGTCGAACGTGCCGCTGCAAGGCCTCACGCGTGACGTCGTCACGCTCGGAGGTACCTACAGGTACTGAGCACGGTCCGGCACCGGCCTGGACCTTGAACAAGGAGCCGCGAGATGCGGAAGTGTTTGCTGGCAGCATGGGCGCTGGCCTGCCTCATGGGAGCCTCGCCGCCTGCGGTGGCGCAGCTCGTCAACGACACCCTGTGCGCGGGGACCGTCAGCCGGCAGATTTCGGGGCTGCTGGCCCAGTTCCCGGGCGGCGGGCCGGGATTGCGGGCGGCGATCGCCCAGCTCGTCGAAGCGACCCCGTCGTTGGCGGCGGACGCCGTGCTGCTCGCGCGCAATGCCAATTCGGCGCAAAAGGAGGCAATCGGCGCCGGGTTGGCGGATGCCGCGAACTACTTCGCGAAATGCGGGTCGGACTTTTGCCGCGGCGCCGAATCGCGCGTCCGCACGGCCATGAACTGCGCCGATGCCGGCACGCGGATCGGCTTCATCCTCGGCGAGGCGCCGACGCTTGCCCAGGGAATTCCGGGCTTCAACAACGCGGGCGCCACGACCAACGGCTGCCTGCGCGGCGTTGGCCCACAGGTCATCAGCCCGAGCAGCCCCAGCCAATCGGGCGCAACCGCTTGCTGAATTAGCTTCGCATCCAATCCGCGCCTTTGGACGTGTTCCCTCGCCGCGCAAACGGCGGGGAGAGCCCTTGCCATCTGCTCGCTCCTTGTCTCGCGCAAGCGGCCGTGACAAGCTCGCTTTCGCCATAAAGTGGCGGAAAAAAGGACCGGACCCGCAACAGGTGCGAGCGCGTCTTTCACCTGAAGGGCGGTAGCTTGGGCACGTGCGCGATTGCGCACCGCGCCGAGTGAGAAGCGCGCAGCAGGCACCCCAGGTCAAAACCACGGATGACGGCGAACGTTCCGAGTTCCGCGCGCCCGCATCGCGGGGGAGCCGAGGGCGAGTGTCGGGCCGCGGGGCCGGTTCGAGCCGTGCAGTCGGGCGAGGCAATCGAGCGGCCGGCGCTGTTCTGGCTTTTGGTCGCAGGGCTCGCTTGGGTGCCGCTCTGGTACGGCAGCAACGACCTGATCGCCTGGGGCGTCAATGCCGTTCTTTTTCCGGGACTGGCGATCCTGTACGAGCTTTCGCTCTTGCTCAGGGGGGATGGTCATCCGATAGGAATCCGCCGGATCGCCGTCCCCGCGGCGCTGTTCGCGGCGGTCGTGGCCTTCATCGGCGCGCAAAACCTGACCTTCGCGCCGATGCCGCCCTTGCATCCGATCTGGGGAATGGCGGCCGACGTGCTGGAGCGGCCGCTGCCAGCGAGCGTGAGCGTCGATCGAGATCTGACGGCGCTGGCCCTGATCCGCCTGATCACCGCCGCGAGCGTGTTCTGGCTCGCCCTGCAGTTAGGACGAAACGCCGCGCGCGCGAGGCTCCTGGTGAAGTCGATTGCGGCCATCGGATGCCTCTATGCGGCGTACGGCATCGTCGCCTTCACGTCGCAAGGTGCGCGTATCCCCTGGCTGAAAATTCCTCCGACCGGCGGCTTTCTCTCCTCGACCTTCATCAATCGCAACTCGTTCGCGACCTATGCGGGGATCGGCCTGGTGACCATCTGCGGGCTCGTTCTGCGTCTCTACCGGCACGAGGTGGGCGGGGCGGCAGGGCTTTGGCGCCTGCGAACGGCTTCCTTCATCGAGACCACGGGACAAGCGGGAGGGGCGCTTCTGGGCGGCGCGTTCGTGATGCTCGTCGCCCTGCTGCTTACGGGATCCCGCGGCGGGGTCCTCGCCACCGCCGTCGGGCTATTCGTTCTCGGCGTGTTGACCTTCAAACGCGGCACGCACCGCTCGGCGTGGCCGATCGAAGGAATGGTATTCGGGACCGTCATCATCGCCGCGGTGCTGTATTTCTTCGCTGATGCTTTTGTCGCCACTCTCGCCGAGCGGGGCATCCGCGATACCGACCGAATGATCGTCTATTCGATCACGCTGCGATCGATTCTCGATGCCCCTCTGCTCGGCTTCGGATACGGCACCTTCGCCGACGTATTTCCGCTCTACCGCGATCGTTCGATCTCGGTGCAAGGCGTTTGGGAGCAGGCGCACGGCACGTATCTGGAGGTGTTCCAAGGGTTGGGCCTCCTGTTCGGCTCGATGCTGGTGGCGACCGCCGGGCTCCTCGTGCTACGCTGCATCAAGGGAGCGGCCGCGCGTCAGGAGAACGTGACGGTCCCTCGCATTGCGGCGAGTGCGGCGCTGCTGGTGGGCGTTCATGCGTTGGTCGATTTCAGCCTGCAAATCCAGGCGGTCGCGCTCACGGTGGTTGCCCTCTTGGGCGCGGGCGTCGCCCAGTCCGAAAGCTCGCGCCTGGCGCTGGCGGACTGACTTGATGCCGCTCCCGAGCATTCCGACACCATCGATCATTTTGAATCCCGGATCGCCGCGCAACCCATGAACCTTCAGATGCTCAATCGGCTCTCCCCCACCGGCACCCTCGAGGCGAGCGAGGCCGAGCACCGCTTCGATTTGCGCGAGGCGTTGAGCTTTCTGTGGCGTCAATGGAAGTTCATCGCCGCGGTCACCGCCGTGGCACTCCTGATCGGGGTCGTTTCGCTGCTGCGGCAGACGCCGCTCTATACCGCGACGAGCCAAGTGCTGCTCGACCGGCAGCGGGAGAAAGCGCCCGGTGCGGAAGCCATCTTGACCGACGTCAATCTCGATTTCGCGATGGTCGAGAGCCAGATGGCGATCATTCGCTCGAGCATGTTCCTGCGCCGCGTCGTCGACAAGGAGCAGCTCGTGTCCGACCCCGAATTCGGCACGCGGCGCGCCGCGCCGCAGCCCGCATCCGGCGCGGATTCCGAACCGGCCAAAGCCGACGAAAGCAAGCCCGACGCGGCCAGCTCGCGGGGCGCCACGGCCGAGCAGCAAGCCGTGCCATCCGACCTAATGTATACGGTCGAGCGCCTGAAAGGCGCGGTGTCGGTCGCACGCGCCGGCCAAGGCCACGTGCTCGCAATCTCCGTCACCTCGCGAGATCCGGCGCGGGCGGCGCGGCTCGCGAACGCGGTCGCGGATGCCTTTCTCGTCGACAAGCTCGACACTCGCTTCGAAGCCGCCAAGCGTGCTTCGGCCTGGCTCAGCGATCGACTGACGGAATTGCGCAATCAATTGCGGGAATCGGAGGAAGTGGTCGCCCAGTTCCGTTCCGAGCACGGACTGTTCTCGAGCGGCGGCTCGGTCACGCTCAACCAGCAGCAGCTCTCGGAGCTCAACGGCAAGCTCGTCGAGGCGCGAGCGGACGCCGCGCAGCGCAGGGCGCGGTTAGAGCTGCTGCGATCGATCCAGGCCAAGGGCGGCAACCTGCAGAACATGCCCGACGTCAGCAATGCCGGCGCGCTGCCGAACCTGCGCCAGCAGGCGGCCACGCTGTCGCAGCAGGAAGCGGACCTGCTGGCGCGTTATGGCTCCGTGCATCCGCTGGTCGTGAACATCCGGGCGCAGCAGCGCGACGTCGATCGGGCGATCGCCGCCGAAACGCAGCGTTTGGCCGCGAGCATCAAGAACGAGTACGACCTGGCGCAGGCCCGTGTCGCCTCCCTCGAGCAGTCGCTGCGCGAGGCCACGGGACAGACCAGCATCGACGACACGACGGCGATCCGGCTGCGCGAGCTCGAACGCACTGCCGCGGTCAACAAGAGCCTGTTCGAGGACTTTCTGCAGCGGGCAAAGCTCACGCAGGAGCAGTCGACCTTCGAGGCCCGCGAGGCGCGCGTGATCACGCCCGCGCTGCCGCCGGGGGGCCCGAGCTACCCGCGCAAGACCCAATACCTCGCCGTCACCCTGGTCATCGGCCTGCTGCTCGGGGTCGGAGGCGCGGTCGCGAAAGAGATGCTCAATGCCGGCTTCACGACCCCGAAGCAGATCGAGGAGATGCTGGCGCTGCCGCTGCTGAGCTCCATCAGCCGCATGGCGGACCGCGACCTGACGGTCGACGGAAAACTGGTGCCGATGCCGTACTATCCGGTGGTCAAGCCGTTGTCGCGATACAGCGAGGCGGTGCGGGCGCTGCGCAGCGGTATTCAGATGACCGACGTCGACCATCCGCCCAAGGTGATCCAGCTGACCTCGACGGTGCCCGGCGAAGGCAAGACCACGATCGCGCTGTCGCTCGCGGCCTCGGCTGCCACCTCCGGCCTCAAGGTGCTGCTCATCGACGCCGACCTCCGCCATCCCTCGGCAACGCGCTTCCTCAACATGCACAAGGACCCCGGTCTGGTCGATCTGCTGCTGGGCCAGGTCAATGCGCAGGACGTGATCCGGTTTCACGAGCAGGCCGGTTACTGGGCGCTGGCGGCCGGCAACAAGACGCAAAATCCAACCGATCTTCTCGGCTCCGAGCGCATGCGGTCGATGGTGGCGAGCTGCAAGCAGACCTTCGACCTCGTGGTGATCGACACGCCCCCGGCCGGGCCGGTCATCGATCCGGTCGTGGTCTCGCAGCTCAGCGACAAGATCGTGCTCGTCGTGCGCTGGGCCTCGACCGCGCGCGAGATGGTGAAGCAATGCGCCCAGCAGCTCTCCGGCCACCGCAAGATCGCCGGGGTCGTCTTCAACCACGTCAACGAGCAACAAGCGCAGAAATACGGAAAGTACGCGTATTCGTATTATTACGGCTCGCGCTACTACAAGAGCTATTACAGCGAGTAGCGTGAATGCATTTGCGCCCGACGCGGCTGCTGACGACCGTCGCGGTGATCGGCCTGTGCGCGTTCGCGGCATGGCGCGGCGCGGACATCGTCCGGTTCGTCAGCGCCAGGGACGGCGCCGCCGCCGATCGGCATCGCGCCGAGGCGCTGCGGCCGTGGACAGCAATCCCGGGAATTGCCACCGCCGCGCTCGAAGCCTCGCTCGCGAACGCACTCGATCCGGCCGACCTCGAGGGCGCTCGGCGGCGCGGGGAGGAGATCGGCGCGATCCTTGCGCGCAGGCCATTGTCGTCGATGCATTGGCTCTCGCTTGCCGGCATGCGGCTCGTCGCAAACGAAGGCTTCGACAAGGTTCTGGCGGCGCTCGCGTTGTCGGCACTGACCGGAGCCAACGAAGGCTCCATCATGTTGCAACGCGGAGCGTTCGGATTGCTGCAATGGGAGATTCTGCCGCCCGACTTTCGCAAGCGGACCATCGTCGATCTCGCGGGGGCTCTCGTCGGAATGACGGTTCGCGACGGCGAGATAGCGCCGGCCCAGAGCATTCTCGCCCGCAAGACCGCCGAAACGCGACAGGAGATTGCCGCGCTGCTGCGCGCGGAAGGCATTCCGCCGGCGGAGCTGCTGCGGCTCGGCTTGTAGTCGGACGCTGCTCGGTGCCGGAGCGCCGAGCTCGCAGTGCGGCCTTCGAGCTGCGGCCGGCGCGCACCGAGCATTCAGCAACATCATCAGGAATGCCGAATTTCTCCCGTCTCACAGTCCAGCGGAAGGCCGTCGGGTTCGATCATCCGACCCAGCTTCCGCGCGACGAGGAGGAGCGGCGCAGCTGGCAGGCGGCCAATCGGGCGTGGTGGGAATCCGCGCCGATGCGGTACGACTGGCACGAGGAGCCCGCGCAAAGCCCGGGCAGCGAAGCCTATTTCAAGGAGATCGACCGTCGTTTCCTGGCCGCGGCCCGCAGCGTCGTGCCGTGGCAAAGAATTCCGTTCGATGCCGTCATTCCGTTCGACGATCTGCGCGCCATGGACGTGCTCGAGATCGGCGTCGGGCAGGGCACTCACGCGCAGCTCTTGGCCGCCCATGCCAAGTCGTTCGTCGGCATCGACCTGACCAAAGCGGCCACGTGCATGACCGCGACGCGGCTCAAGCTCTTCGGGCTTCCCGGCTCGGTCGTGCAGATGGACGCCGAGCGCATGGGCTTCTCCGACGAGAGCTTCGATTTCGTCTGGAGCTGGGGGGTCGTGCACCAATCGGCTGACACGCAGCGCGTGCTCGCCGAGATTCATCGGGTCTTGCGGCCCGGTGGCAGGTGCACCGTCATGGTTTATTACCGGTCGTGGTGGAACTATCGCGTCATGGGCCTGTTGCGCGCGGTCGTCGAGCGCCAGGCGGACAGTCTGCACCACGTGAGCCAAAGAGGCACCGACGGCGCGATCGCCCGCTACTACAAGCCGCGCGAATGGCAGGCAGCGGTGCGCGGCCTGTTCGCGCTCGACTCGATCGAGATTTTCGGGCTGAAGAGCGACGTCGTGCCGCTGCCGCACGGCCGCCTCAAGCAGCGGGTCGTCAGCGCGCTGCCCGATCCCTTTGCCCGCTTTCTGACCCGGCACCTGCGCATGGGCTCGCTCCTCTTAGCCCGCATGCGCAAGGCCGCCCCGCGATGAGCGCATTCCGAAGCGCCTGCTGAGGACACGCGGATGTGCGCGATCGCGGGCATTTACGCCTATCACTACGCGGCCAATTCCGTCGACCTTGCGGAGCTGCGACGCATCCGCGACCGCATGGCGACGCGCGGTCCCGACGGCGAGGGCGAGTGGGTCTCGCCCGACGCCCGCCTGGGGCTGGGCCATCGGCGACTGGCGATCATCGATCTGTCGCCGCGCGGCGCTCAGCCCATGGCCAGCGCCGACGGCAAAACCACCGTCATCCTCAACGGCGAGATCTACAATTACAAAGCGCTGCGGGCCGAGCTCGAAACGAGGGGCCACGTGTTTCGCACGCAAAGCGACACCGAGGTTCTGCTCCATCTCTACGCCGCGAAGGGGCCCGCGCTGGTGCAGGACCTGCGCGGGATGTTCGCCTTTGCGCTCTGGGATGCGGAGCGGCGGGGCCTGCTGCTCGCCCGCGACCCTTACGGCATCAAGCCGCTGTACTATGCGGACGACGGATGGACGCTGCGCTTTGCCTCGCAGGTCAAGGCGCTCGCCGGCTGCGGCCGAGTGTCGCTCGACCCCGAGCCTGCCGGCTGGGCCGGCTTCCTGCTGCTCGGCAGCGTCCCGGAGCCGTTCACCGTCTATCAGGAGATTCGGGCGCTTCCGGCCGGCTCGACCGTCTGGATCGATCGCAGCGGCCCCGGCGAGCCGCGCCGGTATTTCGCCGTTTCCGCGGCCTTCGCGGCGGCAGAACCGCAGCCCCCGCCGGCAGAGTTGCAGGATCGCGTCCGTTCGGCGTTGCGCGACAGCATCCGCCACCATCTGGTGGCGGACGTTCCGGTCGGCGCGTTTCTCTCCGCGGGCATCGATTCGGGTTCGCTGCTTGGGCTCATGCGCGACGTCACCCAGGCCGATATCCGCACGGTTACGCTCACCTACGAGGACTTTCGCAGCCGGCATGAAGACGAAGCGCCGCTGGCCGAGAGCGTCGCGGCACGCTACGGCAGCCGCCACACCACGCGGGTCGTGCCGGAAGCGGAATTTCGTGCCGACCTGCCGAAAATCTTCGACTGTATGGATCAGCCGACCATCGACGGCATCAATACCTGGTTCGTGAGCAAGGCGGCGCGCGAGCTCGGATTGAAGGCTGCGGTGTCCGGGCTCGGCGGCGACGAGTTGTTCGGCGGCTATCCCTCCGCGATCGACATCCCGCGCTGGGTGCGATGGGGCGCGGTGCCGTCGCGCGTACCGCTGCTGGGCGATGCTTTCCGAATGCTCGTCGGCGGCGCGCGGCGGCTCGGCCTGCGCATCCACCCGAAGCTCGCCGGTTTCATGAAATATTCCGGCTCGTTCGCGGGCGCCTATCTGCTGCGGCGCGGCGTCTTCATGCCCTGGGAGCTCGGCAGCGTCATGGACGAAGGCTTCATGGCCGATGGGCTGCGCCGGCTCGATCCGCTCGGCCTCATCGGCGCCCCGCTGCGGCCGCCGCCGCCGACCACCCTGGGCAAAGTGGCAGCGCTCGAGTCCTGCCTCTACCTTCGCAACCAGCTGCTGCGTGATACCGATTGGGCGAGCATGGCGCATTCGCTCGAAGTCCGCGTGCCGCTCGTCGATGTCCGTTTGCTGCAGGAACTTGCGCCCGCGCTCGCATCGCTGCCTGCCGGAACCGGCAAACGCCTGCTCGCCGCAAGCCCGGCCAAGCCTTTGCCGCCGGCGGCTCTCGATCGCGCCAAGACCGGCTTCGAGACTCCGATCGGGGATTGGCTGCAGCGCGACGATCGCCTGCAAACGTGGCGCCGGGTCCCGCAATTGACGATCCCGAAATGTCCGTGGGCGCGCCGCTGGGCCTACCAGGTAGCGGCGGCCTAGGATCGAGGCGGCATGCGGGTCTTGGCGCTGGTGACCGACGCGTTCGGTGGATTTGGCGGCATCGCCCAGTACAACCGGGATTTTCTCACGGCGCTCGCGCGGTGCGACGGCGGCGGGGGCATGCTCGTCCTGCCGCGGCAGGGCGGGCCCGGCGAGTTGGCGCTGCCGTCAGGCGTGCGACAACTCGCACCGAAACGAAACAAGATCGGTTACGCCCTGGCGTCGTTGCGCGCCGCGCTCGCCGAAGGTCCGTTCGACGCGGTTTTCTGCGGACATCTGCATATGGCGCCGCTCGCTGCGATCCTGGCGCGATTGGCCGGAGCTCCCTTGTGGCTGCAGCTGCATGGGGTCGAGGCGTGGCAGCCGCTTCCCCGGGCGCAGCGTTGGGCAGCGCGGCGCGCCCGCCTCGTCACTGCGGTCAGCCGCCATACGCGGCGGCAATTCCTGCGCTTCGCCGGCATCGATCCGGCCCGCGTGCGCGTGCTTCCCAATACCTTCGACCAGGCTTTCAGTCCGGGACCGAAGCCGGATTATCTCCTCGACCGCTATGGGCTGCGCGGCAAGCACGTTCTCCTGACGGTGGGGCGCCTTGCGGCTGACGAGCGCCGCAAGGGGCACGATCGGGTCATCGAGGCGCTGGCCGCCATGCGCACGGACTGCCCCGACTGCGTTTATGTCGTGGCCGGCCGCGGCGATGATCGGCCGAGGCTCGAAGGCTTGGCGCGGCGGCGCGGGATCGAGGACCGCGTGATGTTCATCGGCGCGGTCGCGCAGGCCGAGCTTGCGGACCATTACCGGCTAGCGGACGTGTTCGTGATGCCGAGCAGCCAGGAGGGCTTCGGCATCGTCTTCCTCGAAGCGGCCGCGTGCGGCCGCAAGCTGATCGGCGGCGATCGCGACGGCAGCCGAGATGCTCTGGCCGACGGGGCGATCGGGATCGCGATCGATCCGTCGAGCTCCGACGAGCTCGTGCGCGCGATCGCCGACGCGATCGCGGGACGTGGCGCGGATCCCGGAGAAGTGCGCAGATTCGGTTTCGAGAACTTCGCTCTCCACGTTTGCGGCCTTGCCGGAGCCTTTGCGCAGAGATGATGCGACCGCGCGAGCCCGCCCAGGCACTCGTTCCGGCGAATGCAAGCCGCGCGCAACCCGCGGCATTGCGCACGCGGCTCGTCATCGAGCCCGGGATGACGGCCAAGAACTACTGGCGCGACCTGTGGGAATATCGCGAGCTCATGTATTTCCTGGCCTGGCGCGATATCGCGGTGCATTACAAGCAGACGGCGGTCGGCGTCGCGTGGGCGCTGATCAGGCCGGCGATGACCATGCTGGTTTTCGTCGGCTTTCGCCGCCTGGTCGGCTTCCCCGCCGGCGCGGTGCCGGAGCCGATCCTCGTGTTCGCGGCCGTGCTGCCCTGGCAATTCTTTTCGACCGCCCTGTCGGAGGCGGCCGGCAGTCTCGTCGGCAATTCCAATCTGGTGTCGAAGGTGTACTTTCCGCGTCTGGTGATTCCGTTCGCGGCGGTCATCACGAGTCTTGCGGATTTCTGCCTCACGCTCGGACTGTTCGCGCTCCTCATGCTCTGGTACGGATTTGCTCCGGGCTGGCAGCTCGTTGCGTTGCCGTTCTTCCTGCTCTTGGCGCTCGGACTGTCGCTCGGCTTCGGGCTGCTGCTCGCCGCGCTCAACGTCGAGTATCGCGATTTCCGCTACATCGTGCCCTTCATCATCCAGTTCGGCCTGTTCGTCTCGCCGATCGCGTTCAGCACCTCGGACGTGCCGGAAAGTTGGCGGACCCTGTACGCTCTCAATCCGTTGGTCGGGATCATCGACGGCTTCCGCTGGTCGCTGCTCGGGGGCCGTGTCCCGCTCGCGGCCGACACGGTGTCGATCGCGGTCATCGTGACCGCAGCGATGATCGGCCTCGGCGTGTGGTACTTCCGCCGCATGGAGCACGGCTTCGCCGACGTGATATGACGCGATCCCTCGAGCGTGCCGCGGTTGCGGCGCCGCGCGCCGGCGCGCTGGCGCTGGTCTTGCGCGGGGTATTGCTGCTGGTCGCAGTTTTCGTCGCGCTCGCCTTCGCGGCCTGGGTCGGACGCGAGCCCCTGCTGCGCACGGCGGCGGATCTCTGGATCGTCTCGGATGAGATCGGGCCCGCCGACGCCGTCGCGATCTTCGGCGGCGGGCTCGAGGATCGGCCGTTTGCGGCTGCTGCGTATTATCGCCAGGGCCTCGTCGGAAAAATTCTGCTCTCCAACATCGGCGCGAGTCCGGCGGAAAAGCTCGGTGTGCTGCGGTCTCACGTCGAAGCCAATCGCAGCGTGTTGCGCAAGCTCGGCGTGCCCGATATGGCGATCGAGCCCTTCGGCGCCAACCTCACGAACACGTACGAAGAGGCCTTGGCGCTTCGTGACTGGGTGACGCGCACGGGCGCGCGCAGCGTCATCGTGCCGACGGAGATTTTTTCCGCGCGCCGGGTGCGCTGGATGCTGCATCGCGTCCTTGCCGACGGCGTGACCATCCGCGTGCCCGCGCTCGACCCGATCGGCTATGGGCGCGACGATTGGTGGAAGAAGGAAGGCGGGCTGATCGGATTTCAGAACGAAGTCATGAAATATCTGTTCTACCGCGTGAACTATTGAGTTCTGCGGTGTCGGACATAGCCATCCGGGTCGAAGGGCTCGGCAAGAAGTACCGCATCCGGCACCAGCGGCGGGAGCGGTACACGGCCCTCCGGGACGTCATCACCGACAAGATTCGCGCGATGTTCCGGCGGCGCGCGCCCTCCGACGCCGCGCCGACCGTCGAGGACTTTTGGGCCTTGAAGGACGTGTCCTTCGAGGTCAGGCGCGGCGAGGTGGTCGGCATCATCGGCCGCAATGGCGCCGGCAAGTCGACGCTCCTGAAGGTCATAAGCCGGATCACCGAGCCGAACGAGGGCCGCATCGAGCTCGACGGCCGCGTCGCCAGCATGCTCGAGGTCGGCACCGGCTTTCATCCCGAGCTGACCGGCCGCGAGAACATATTTCTCAACGGTGCCATCCTCGGCATGCGGCACGCCGAGATCAAGCGGCGGTTCGACGAGATCGTGGCCTTCGCCGACGTGGAGAATTTCCTCGATACGCCGGTGAAGCGTTTCTCGTCCGGCATGTACATGCGGCTCGCCTTCGCGGTGGCCGCGCATCTCGAGACCGAGAACCTGATCGTCGATGAAGTGCTGGCGGTCGGCGACGCCGAGTTCCAGAAGAAGTGTCTCGGAAAAATGTCCGAGGTCGCCCAGGGCGGACGGACGGTGCTGTTCGTGAGCCACAACATGGGCGCGATCCGCCGCCTGACGCAGCGCTGCATCCTTCTCGATCACGGACGCATGATGCTGGATGCGCCGGTGCAGGAGGTGATCGAGCGGTACCTCGCCCAGGCCGGAGAGGGTCTCTCCGGCGGCGCGTTCGTGCGCGACAAGCCGCGTCCCCGGGAGCGGCCGTTCTACGTGCATCGCGTCACCACGCGGCGCGAGCCCGACGGCGAGCCGGTTGGTCGGTTCGACTGCGATCACCCGCTGTTCATCTGCATCGAATATTCGGCGACGCGCCGAGTGTCGGGAATGTACGGATACATGACGCTCCAGCGGCTGGACGGCACCGTCGTCTACGAGGGCGATAGCCTCGACGCCGGCGCCAATCCGTGCGACGCCCTGGCCGCCGGCTCGGGCACGCTCCGCATCAAGATCCCCGCCCGCGTTCTCGGCGCCGGCACCTACCAGATCTATCTGAGCTTCGCCTCCGGGTTCGATCCGTCCGGGCCGATCGTGGATGCCCCGGGAATCGTCGGCGAGTTCAGCCTGGACGATACCGGCACCAGGCGCGGCAATCGGCGCAACGGCTACCTCTCGCTGAAGCTGGACTGGGAGGGGGCATCCTGACGCGCATGGCCGGTCTCGTCGGGGGCGACTTCCTCATAACAGGCGGCACCGGCTCGTTCGGGCACGCGTTCGTGGCGATGACGCTCGCCAAGTTCAATCCGCGGCGGCTGGTGATCTATTCGCGCGACGAGATCAAGCAATGGGAGATGGCCAAGCGGTACGCCGGGGATGAGCGTGTCCGCTTCTTCATCGGCGACGTACGTGATCGCGAACGCCTGCAGCGCGCCCTCGACGGCGTCGACTACGTGGTCCACGCCGCCGCCCTGAAGATCGTGCCGACCGCCGAATACAATCCCTTCGAATGCGTGAAGACCAACATCATCGGCGCGATGAACGTGATCGATGCCTGTATCGACAAGGGCGTCAAGCGCGTCGTCGCGTTGTCGACCGACAAGGCGAGCAGCCCGGTCAACCTCTACGGGGCGACCAAGCTCGTATCGGACAAGCTGTTCGTCGCCGGAAACGCCTATGCCGGCGGGCACGACACGCGCTTCGCGGTGGTGCGCTACGGGAACGTGATGGGCTCGCGCGGCTCCGTCATACCGCTCTTTCTCTCGCTCGCCGCGCGAGGACCGCTGCCGATCACCGACCCGCAGATGACGCGTTTCATGGTCACGCTGGAGCAAGGGGTTGAGCTCGTCTGGCACGCCTTCGAGGACACCGAAGGCGGTGAAATCTACGTCAAGAAGGCCCCTTCCATGAAGGTGACGGACATCGGGCACGCCGTCGATCCCTCGGTCGAGCAGAAGATCGTCGGCGTTCGCCCCGGCGAGAAGCTGCACGAGCAGATGATCGGCTCGGAGGATTCCGGCTACACCTACGAGTACGACGGTTATTACAAGATCGTCCCCGCCATCCATGCGTCCGGCAACAAAAGACGGATCAAGGCCGGGCGCACGGTGCCCGAAGGCTTCGTGTACGCGTCGGACACCAATAGCCAATGGATGTCGATCGCAGAGCTGCGGACATGGATCGAGCTCAATCACGACGCGCTGGGCCGAATCTGAACGCGTCCTACATCCCGTATGGCAGACAGGACGTCCGGCCGGAGGACGTCGACGCGGTCGTAACGGTGCTGCGTTCGGACTGGTTGACCCAGGGGCCCGCGGTTCCCCGGTTCGAGCGCGCATTGGCGGACGGTTGCGGGAGCCGGTACGCGGTTGCCGTCAACAGCGCCACCTCGGCGCTGCACGTCGCCTGTCTTGCGCTCGGACTGCGGCGCGGAGACCGGCTCTGGACCTCCCCGAACACCTTCGTCGCCTCGGCCGTTTGCGGGCTCTACTGCGGCGCCGAGATCGACTTTGTCGACATCGATTTGCGCAGCGGCAACATGAGCGCGGACGCGCTCGAGGCCAAGCTCGAGCAGGCGCAAGCCGACGGGCGCTTGCCGAAGATCGTGGTGCCGGTGCATTTCGCCGGCCAGTCGTGCGACATGCGCCGCATCCGTGCGCTTGCCGACCGCTACGGCTTCGGTGTCGTCGAGGATGCCGCGCACGCCATCGGCGGCAAGTATCTCGGGGAGCCGATCGGCGGTTGCCGCTTTTCGGATATCACCGTCTTCAGCTTTCATCCGGTCAAGATCGTCACCACCGGGGAGGGCGGGGCCGCGCTGACCAACGATGCGGAGCTCGCGACACGGATGCAACGCATCCGCTCGCACGGCACCACCCACGACCCGGCGCGCATGCAGGGCCAGTCCGACGGCCCCTGGTATTATCAGGTGCTCGAGCTCGGCTGGAATTATCGCATGACCGACATCCAGGCCGCGCTCGGCTGCAGCCAGATCGAGCGGCTCCCCGAGTATGTCGGGCGACGGGCCGCGCTCGCCGAACGTTACAGCCTGCTGCTCGCGAATAGCGGGCTCGGTCTTCCCTGGTGCGATCCGGCCTGTACGTCGGCGTGGCATCTCTACGTCGTCGGCTGGAACGAGCAGGCGTCCGGTCGCTCGCGCGCCGAGGCATTTGCGCGACTGCGCGCGGCCGGGATCGGCGTGAACGTGCACTACATACCGGTTCACACCCAACCCTATTTCCGCGGCCTGGGATTTCGGCCGGGCCAATTCCCGAACGCAGAGGCTCACTACGCGCGCGCGCTCACGCTCCCGCTCTATCCCGGCTTGACCGAAGCGCAGCAGGACCGCGTCATAGAGCAGCTTCTGTCGATGCTGGCGTGAGCCGCGTACCCGCGTGATCGTCGCCATCATACCGGCACGCGGCGGAAGCAAGCGCATCCCGCGCAAGAACATCCGTCCGTTCGCAGGCAAGCCGATCATCGCCTACTCGATCGCGGCCGCGCGCGATTGCGGGCTGTTCGATCGGATCATGGTTTCGACCGACGACGTGGAGATCGCATCGGTGGCGCGCGGCTGCGGCGCGGAGACCCCGTTTATTCGGCCAAAGGAGCTTGCCGACGATCACACCGGTACCGACGCCGTCGTCAAGCACGCAATCGGCTGGCTGACTGCACAGGGCGCCGCGATCGGCTATGCGTGCTGCATCTATGCCACCGCGCCGTTTCTGCAGGTGCGCTACTTGCGCGAGGGCTATGACATGCTTCTCGCTAGCGGACGAGACTACGCCTTTTCGATCACCGCATTTGCCTTTCCGGTCCAATGGGCATTGCGGATCGCAAACGGGGACACGGTCGAGGCGCTGCATCCCGAGCATATCCTCTCGCGCTCACAAGACCTGGAAAGGCTCTTCCACGATGCCGGACAATTTTATTGGGGGCGCGCCCAGGCGTATCTCGACAACGTCGTTCCTCATTCCTCCGCCTCAGTCCCGATAATTCTGCCGAGTCATCTGGTGCAGGACATCGACACGCCGGAGGATTGGCGCCGCGCCGAGCTGATGTATCAGGCGCTGCGGGAGTCGGGAGAGATCACGGGGTGAGCGGTGGTATTCGCAGCGACGGCGAGCTTGGAAATGCACCTGCTGCACGACCGCGCGGTTGTCAAAACATTCGTCCGGGCCGAATAGCGGCCTGACTTCGGGGCGATGGCGGAGCGCGGTATAATCTTTCGTGTCGATGCAGGCCCCACGATCGGGATTGGTCACTTGCGTCGATGCCTGACCCTGGCGGCGGAACTCCGAGAACGCGACTGCCATGTCCGATTTGTCTGCAAGGACCGATTCGGACCAGACCTCGAGTCGCTGGTGGCGCAGTACGCAATCCAGTATCTCGCGGATGCCGACCGGAATACGGAGCGGCGCGATGCGGAAGGAGAGGAGCTGTGGGACGCGGATGCTACGCTGGCGGTCGTTGGCCCTTCCACCACTGCCGAATCGTGGGCGGTGGTCGACAACTACCGGCTGGGACATCGGTGGGAGCGGCGGATGCGCGGCGCGGGATATCGGATCGTTGCAGTCGACGATTACAGGGATCGACGACATCATGCCGACCTGCTCACGGGCGATGCGGAGGCACCCTTTGATCCCGATCTCAACGAGCTCGCAAGTACTGGCCGGACCCTGGTAGGCCCCCGCTACGCAATCGTCGACCCCGCTTATGCCTTCTCAGGTTTGGACTTCAAGGCGACGGGAAGCGGCAAGCGCCTCTTGGTTTCATACGGCGGCAGCGATCCCACCGGTGAGACGTCGAAGGCGTTGAAGGCGATCCAAGCATTGAAAACCGACGACTGCCGACGTGTCCAGGTTGAGACGGTCGACGTCGTCGCCGGCTTGGCGGATCCGAGCTCCGCCGCCATCGTGCGCGCAGGGGCGGCCATCCCGGACGTCATCGTGCACCGCCGTTTGTCGAGCCTCGAACCGCTGATGCGCCGGGCCGATCTCGTCCTCACCTCGGGCGGCAACACGATGGTCGAGGCGCTGGCGCTGCGCAAACCCTGCATCGTCACGGTGACCGGCGACAATCAGGCGATGACGGCCGGCAAGCTCGACGCCGTCGGCGTAATTCGGTCGCTTGGTCACCACGCGTCGGTTACGCCCGACGCCGTGTTGGAGATGATTGCGCGTGCCCTCGGCGATTTCGACGCGTTTGCAAGGCGCGTGGCAGCGGAAGCCCCGTTCGATCACCTTGGCTCGCGCCGGATCGCCGCAGCGATGTTGGCGTGATCCGCGTCGCCTGATCTCATGGAGTGTATCGCGAGCGCGGGATAAAGCGGATGTCGCAGGCGAGCATCGACATTGGCGGCAGGCTGATCGGTCCGGGGCATCGACCGCTGATCGTGGCGGAGATGTCGGCCAATCACAACGGCAGCCTGGAAGCTGCTCTGAGGATCGTGCGTGCGGCCGCTGAAGGCGGCGCCGATGCGATCAAGCTTCAGACCTATAAACCCGACACCTTGACCATCGACAGCCGGCGGCCGGAGTTCTTCATCGACGACCCCAAGAGCCTGTGGCATGGACGACGGCTATGGGAGCTGTACGAGCAAGCGCATACGCCATGGGAGTGGCACGAACCGATCTTTGCGGCTGCTCGCAAAAAGGGACTGGCGTGCATCAGCACGGCATGCGATCTCGATTCGATTCAATTCCTGCTGTCGCTCGGAGTCGATGCAATCAAGATTGCCTCGTTCGAGCTGGTCCACGTTCCGTTGATCGAAACAGCCGCAAAAAGCGGCAAGCCGATCCTGCTGTCGACGGGGATGGCGAGCCTCGCGGAACTGGACGACGCGGTAACCGCGTTGCGCGCAAACGGATGCGACCGGTTCGTGCTGCTCAAATGCACGAGCGCGTACCCGTCGGTCGAGGCCGAAGCCAACCTCTCGACCATGAACGATATGCGCCTGCGCTATCGCTGCGAGGTCGGCTTGTCGGATCACAGCCTTCGCCCTTACGTCGCATTCGCGGCCACCGCACTGGGCGCAGCCGTCATCGAAAAGCATCTCACGATAGCGCGGGCCGAGGGCGGATTGGATGCCGCGTTCTCCATCGAGCCGGCGGAGCTGCGCGAGCTCTCGACCGGCGCCGACTTGGTGTGGCGGAGCCTGGGCCATGTCCGCTATCAGCACCTCGCGGCCGAGGAGGCCTCGATCAGGGAGCGTCCTTCGATCTATGTCGTGCGCGCCATGAAAAAGGGCGATCGATTCACCGAGCGAAACACCCGCATCATTCGTCCGGCGAACGGACTGGCACCGAAGCATTACCGGGCATTGATGGGCAAGCAATCCGCGTGCGACGTGGAGAGCGGGACTCCGGTGTCCTGGGCGCTCGTCCAGTAGCCGGCTGCCGACAAAATGAGGAGTGGAGGCTGCAGATCGGCGGCGGTCGTCAAATGTCCGATTACTTGACGACGAACGCCAGGTATTGGGCCGACGCTTATGATGCGCCGAACGTCGAAAGTTTCATTTTCAGGTTTTACAGCCGGATACTTAAATTCGACTACGGCATCGATGGAACGAATCACGAGCGCTTGCTGGATTTCGGTTGCGGACAGGGCGGAGCACTGCACTTCTTCGACCAGCTTGGATTCGACTGTTACGGCGTCGACATTGCGTCGAACGACGTGGCGGCCGCCAAACGGCGGATGCCGCACATAGCGGATCATTTCATGGTGATCGATCCGACCCCGGACGAGGGGAAGCTGTTTTTCGGCGGTGCCTACGACGTCGTTGTTTCAATTCAGACGCTGGACTTCCTGTCCGACACCGACTTCGCGCGGGCCATAAGATGTCTCTGGAACAACATGAAAGCCGGGGCGAAGATCTACGCCTCGATGAACGGATGGAACATGTACTACCGCAATCACGGCGAGTACGTGGGCGACGGATTGTGGCACGTAAAGTTCAAGACGACCCGCGTGGATTACGATCTGTTTCTGAATTTTGTACGGAGCAAGGACGAGATGCGACGGAAGTTTTCCTTATTCAAGCCCGTATACCTCGATTACTACGATTCTTCCTTTCGCGAGGAAGGAAGCGAATTCAGATACACGTTCTTCGGCATCAAGGAATGACCGGGACGCAAGCGCTTGAAGTTGAATTCGCACAACGAGTGGGATCGTCTCAGGGCGGTGATTGTCGGAACGGTGGATGGATTCAGTCCCGGTCTGGAAATTACGGTTCCCCGCCCGGGAGCATTGGACGTCGCGGTCGAGCGCGCCAAGAAGGCATATCCGCAGTGGTATCTGGACGAGGTGGCGGAGGACCTCGAGGGGCTTTGCGGAATCTTTCGACAAGCGGACGTGTCCGTCATTCGGCCGAGCTGGTCGGAAGCGTCGTCTCGCTTCGAGACGCCGAATTGGACGGCGGCGGGTTTCGACATCTACAACGTTCGCGACCTTCACGTGGTTTTTGGCGATACGCTCGTGGTGAGCGCGCCGTCTTCGCGCTTCCGTCTGTTCGAGACCTATGCTTTTCACGAAATATTCTACCGCTGCTTCTTCGACGACGGGTTCCGCTGGGTGTCGGCCCCGCTTCCGCGGTTGCGCGGCGAATATCTCCATGAAATTCGGCGGCCTTCGAACGAATTGGAGGCAACGGAGGAGGCGCTGCACGCACGGCTCAGCGGCGGGCTCGACCAGACTTTCCATTATCTCGACGAAGACGAGATCGTCTTCGACGCCGCAAACATCATCCGGGTGAATCGTGACGTCTTGTTCCTGGTTTCGAGCACGGGCAACCGCCGGGCGGCGGATTGGCTCGCGAACGTGCTGGGCGACGATTATCGCGTCCATGTGACCCATGCATACAGGTCGTCGCATCTCGATTCCACGATATTGCCGCTGCGTCCCGGCGCGGTCCTGATGAACGGAGCGCGCGTCAACGAAGCGACGTCGCCGGCGATATTCGAGGGCTGGGACAAGCTGTTCTTCACGGAGGTCGCGCCGGTGCCCGAATCGGAGGTCGAATTCCATCGATCCGTGCGGCTTCCCGTCTACAACGAGCTTCGGGAGCTCGGGGTCGAATCTCGGCTGAACCATATGAGCTCTCCGTGGGCAGGTCTCAACGTCATGTCGATCGATCCGCGCACGGTGCTTGTGCATGACCGGCAGATCGAGATGATTCGAGTGCTAGAGGCCAAGGGATTTACCGTGGTGCCGGTAAGGATGCGTCATTGTTACACGATGCTGGGCGGCCTCCACTGTACGACGCTCGATGTCGTGAGGGATACGGTCCGCTAGGACCCGGCGGCTCAACGCTGACAAGCGAACGGGACGCCGGGCGAGCCGGCAATGTGAAGCGACAATCCAAATGGTGCGCATTTTCACCGCCTGCCATGGCACGCAGCTGCTCGTGATTCAGCACCTGCGCCGGCATCTGCAGTTGCACGACGCCAAGGAATTCCTGATTTGGCACCCCTATGGCAACGCGCCCTTTATCGATGATTTCATGCAGACCGTAATATCGGCCGCCGGTTTTGCGAACACCCTGGACATCCGCGATTTCGAATCTTTGCGGCCTCGCACCCATAGTCCCGTGGCGTGGTGGTTCGAGTCCGTTCGCCGTCTGGCGCGGGATGCGGCCACGGTACGGCGCTGGATGGAGACGAACCGAATCGTCGAAGACGAAGTGGAGCTTTGGGCGGACGACCCGATTCACTTCTATGTCAACTTTTCCCGCGGAATTCTGCGAAAATCGCGCCAAGTCAAGATCCCGCATTGCTTCAATCACGAAGACGCCACCATTCCGGAATGGAAGGAAGGCCTCGAGCGACAATGGCGTGCGACGCCGTGGCCGAAAAAATTGGCCTTTCAGCCGTGGCAACGCTGGATGTCGGGCGTTGACCTGCGGATGGACCGCGTCGTCTATGACCGCGCCTATACTTTCGATCAGCCGAGTTGCTGGGCCGACCATAGCGTGGATGTCTCGGATCTGATCTCGATCGAGGCGTTCGATCAAACCTATCGGACCCTGCCGGCGGCGGCTCGCGCGGAGGTCGAGGCGATGCTCGAGCCGATCCGTACCGCCCGCAAGCCGCTGGTGCTCCTGCTTCTGTTCGGATTCGGGCCGGGCCCCGAGCTTCGGCGGCTGTACGAGAAATCCATATCCCGAATTTTTTCCGAGCGCGGAACAGACCTGAAAGATTGCTCGCTCGCGGTCAAAGTGCATCCGGGATCGCATGGCATCCAAGAGCAAGCGTTCATCGACTGGCTCGGCGCCAATATCCCCGCCCGGGTCTATCCGATTGTCCACCCGTTGAACCTGGAGTTCATGCTGCCTCAGTTGCGGCCCGACCATGTCCTGGCCGGCTTCTGCGGGGCGCTGCCGATCATCAGGCGCCTCGATGTCGGGCGGCCGGTTGCGCTGTCGGAGCTCATGGATGCCTACCTTCGGGAGCATCCGAATGAACGCGAGGCTGTGTCCAAGTTCCTGAGCGGCATCGAGATTTGGTAACGAGCCGGTCGTTGAATCCTGCTTGGCTCATTTGGAACGTCGCGACCGCGTGGCACTACCGCGCCGGCCTTGCGGATTTCACGAGACGGCTTGTTCTGGCGTACTCGGCCAAGCTCCCGCGCCGCGTGCGGCGACCGGAGTGGACCATCGGCTTTCGCTATCCGGTACCGATCGGGAACGTCCGATTGCTGTTGCGGGACAACGGCGGTTCGGACCTCTTCATCCAGAGCGAAGTATTCGAGCATGAGTATTATCGTCTGCCGCTCGCTCGCCTGCCGACGACCGTTCTCGACCTCGGTGCGAATATCGGATTGTCCGCCGTCTACTTCGGCCGGCTGTTTCCCGAGGCCGACTTGGCCTGCGTCGAACCGATTCCCGACAATTTGCGCCTGCTCGCCAGGAATCTCGCGCTCAACGCCATACCCGCGACCGTCATTCCAGCGGCCGTGGATGCGAGCGACGGCCGCGTAGTTATGGAACTCCAAGGTCGGGATTACGAGCACAGAATCGTCTTGCCCTCCAGGTGCTCGTCACGGCCAATGCTGGAAGTCGACGCTATCAGCGTGCCTACGATTCTGCGCCGGCTGTCTTGGGGTCGGATCGGTCTGCTCAAGGTCGACATCGAAGGTCACGAAGCGGCGCTGTTCGCGCGTGATTGCGGCTGGCTGGACCGGGTCGATGCCATGTGCATCGAATGCCACGATGGGTTCAATGACGGGCAACTTGCGGGGCTGGCGAAGCGCTTCGGCTTTACCGTGCCACAACGGCTGCCGGGGACTTGGTTCATGATGCGCCGCGCGAGCACGACAAGCGCCGCATGAGAATTCTCGTCAGTTGCCAGCAAAGCCGCCGCCGCCATCCGATTCCGGCCTATGAGTTCTGGCGGCCGTACTTCGTCCGCGGCCTTCAGGAGGCGGGGCACGAGGTCCTGGAGGTGCCGGGCGTCGATTGGGCGGAGGGGCTGACCTATTCGCGCGGTCCGGAAATCGAGGCATGGCGGGCAAGAACCTGGGATGCCACCCTCGCCCACGTTCGCCGGGAGATGCAGCGCCAGCCCGTCCATTTGTTCATCGGCTACCTGTTTCCCGCTCAGGTCGACGTGGCGGCGATTGCGGAGCTGCAGCGGATCGGCATCCCTTGCGTCAATTTTTTCTGCGACAGCGTGCGTGAGTTTCGAAAGGTGCCGCCTGAATTCCATCCCTTCGCGCTACATTGGCTTCCCGATTTCGAAGGATTGCCGATCTATCGCGCATCGGGCTTGCCTCACTTGCAGGCGCCGTATCCGTGCTGGGTTGCGCCTGAATTCCGCAGCGTGCCGCTGGCGGAAACGGAACCGCCGACCTTCATCGGATCGGTTGACGTTCTGCGCCAAACGCTGTTCGGACGTGCCATCGCGCTCGGAGCGGATTTGGTCGTGCGCGGCCCGGGTTGGGAGCCGCAGGCGGAAGACCGCGCGGCAACCAAGCAACCACGCTCCGTCCGCAAAATGCTGGCCAATCAACTGGGGCTGATCCGGCGCGAGGGGCTCGCCGCCCTCTATTTCAAGCTCGAAAACCGCCTGCGACCCGCCAGCGCGCCAGCCATCCCCCGCTCACGCGTCAGGGGCGCCGTTTCCGAGGCGGAGTATTTTCGCATCTCGCGCGAGGCCGAGGTGACGATCGGCGTCAACCGGGTGCCGACGGTGAAGGCCTCGCATCGCCGCCCGCTGCTATTTTCGCGTTTGCGCGATGTCGAAGCCCCGATGCTGGGGGCCTGTTACCTCACGGAATGGACCGAAGGCGTCGAGCGGATGTACGAGCTCGGCGAGGTCGAGACCTATCGAACGCCGGAAGAACTGAGCGGCAAGCTGGCGGAGCTCAAGCGGGATCCGCACCGTCGCCGGAGCATGCGCGAACGCGCGCAGCGGCGCGCGCTCCACGATCATTCGCCCGGCCGCAGCATGGTCCGTATCGCCGCCCGCCTCGGAATATCGGCCGCCGAATGACGGGGCGCGATTGCGCACGATGACCCGGACATGCCTCTACTTCAGGCGCCAACCCGAGCGCGACCGCTGGCTGCCTGGCGATCGGTTCATTCGACCGCTCGTTCGTCGGGCCGTGCGGGGTAGGCCGCGGCCAGGCGGGATCGACAAAGTCTTCATCAATCTGCGCCTGGGACTGGACCGGCTTGGCATCGCGCACGAAGTAAATCTTCCGTTCGAGCAGCTGCGGACGGGGGATCGGATCGGGGTGCTGGGGTGCGGGCGCTACTCCCTTCACGGCTACAACCGGCAATTCCCGGTCGTCGCAGGAATCGGCCTGATGACCTATCCAGGCGAGTGGCCGAATTTGTGCGAAGAATATCCGGTGGTGCGCTACCTTCAGCACTCGGCGTGGGTCAACGACGTCTACAAGCCGTTCTTCAAGGACAAATGCCGCATTTGGCCGGTCGGGATCGACACGCATTCCTGGCGTCCGGGCCCGCCCACGGACAAGCGCTGCGATTTCCTCCTCTATGACAAGATTCTCTGGCGGCCGGCGGAGCCGGTTCCTCCGCTGCTTCGTACGGTTCGGGAAGAATTGGCGCGCCGGAAATTGACTTTCATGGAAATCCGCTACGGTCAGTATTCGGAGCAGCAATACCGCGAAGCGCTTGCACGCTGCCGCGCCATGATCTTCCTGTGCGAGCACGAGAGTCAGGGGCTCGCCTACCAGGAGTGCCTGGCGTGCGATGTTCCGATCCTCGCATGGGATCAAGGCCGGCTGCTCGACCCGGCCCGGCATAGCTGGGGGGTTCCGGACGTCGGTGCGACGAGCGTGCCGTATTTCGATGCCCGGTGCGGAGAAAAATTCACCGGCATCGAGCAGTTGGCGACGCAGCTCGAGCTATTTCGTGAGCGCTTCAGCCGGGGTGAATTCCGGCCTCGCGAGTATATTTTGGAGACACTGACGCTGGAGCGATGCGCGAGAAACTTCCTTACCATCCTGGAAGAAGCCCAAGGCCCGAATTGAAAAAGAAGGCGTCATGAAAACATTGCTGAACGAGCGCCCCGGCGCATCCGGCGCGGGCGAAACGATGTCGCCAAAGAGCGTTCGATTGCGGTCAGTGATCTTGCTTTTGATGGTCAATATCCTGGTGACCGGCTGCCTGGCGGAGGTAGTTCTTCGCGTACAGCAAAAGCTGGGTCCGCTGTACAATCTCGACCTTCGGCCCGAGGAAATATTGATCGGGCTTTCGGACGAGCTCAATCACGTCCATCCGCCGGGAGGCGATTGGGACCGGAACGGCTTTCGCAAAATGAGCGAACCAAACGCACAGGAGTGTGCAGCAACGATTCTGTTCATGGGCGATTCGTTCATGGAGGGTGTCGGAGGAGGAAACGACGATACCGTGCCGGTTCACGTCAGGAATTTCTTCAGGCAGGCTTCGGGCAAGGAACTATGCGTATTTAATGCCGCATGCTCGTCATATTCGCCTTCGATATTCGTGGCGCAAGCCAAGACGCTGATCCCGCTGGTGAAGCCGGACCTCGTGGTCATCGATGTGGACGAGACGGACCTATACGACGATTATTATCGGTATCGGAAGCTGGCGATGCGAGACGGCTCCGGGTCGATCGTCTCCATACGCCCTACCCCCGTCGCTGCGCAGTTTCAGCATGGTCTGATAGAAAGCACGAGCAAGACCCTTTACCTTCATCGGTTCATCGCCAAGCTTTATTTCACCAAGATCACGTATCCAAGATCGTTCGCGCGGTACTATCCGAACACGGATATCGTCTGGGCTTCTCGGCTTCCTGCCGCCGAGGCAAGGCAGAGGTATGCCGATGCGATCGAGAACTTCGACGCGACGCTCGATGACCTGACGAAAACCGTTCTGACGCGCATGGGCAGCGCGGATCGCCTCGTCTATGTTCATCACCCCCATCTGGGGCATCTCAAGACCGAAGGCGACGTGTTCAACGACGTCGTGGCGAGCACGGTGCGTGAAGTCGCATCGCGCCACCGCGTGCGATTTTTCGATGCGACCGAGTCTCTGAAGGCGCAGTTCGGGGAGGCTGCCGAAAGCTACTACCTCCCGAACGACTTGCATTTCAATCCCGCGGGCACGCGGGCCTATGGGATCGCAGTGGCGAAATATCTGGCCGGGTCGTTCGCCGCCGACTCAGGCTTGGGACCAGCGCGCTGAGCGTTTCGCAGCCGGGTCGACAAGTGCAAAAGATCGCCTCCAGCAGATCGTTCGGACTATTGTTAACCGCGGTCCTGCTGGCCGCGGTCGCCTTGAGCGCTTCGTCACATGGGCACGCCTACCCGTACTGGGCCGCATCCGCGACCGTGCTGCTGGTGATTTCGCTCGCGTTACCGCGCGTTCTCGCGCCATTGAAGCGGCTCTGGCTCAAGTTCGCGAGTCTCCTGCATTCGATCGTCAGCCCGCTGATCCTGGGGGCGGTTTATCTCCTGGTATTCATACCGATCGGCGCCCTCATCCGGTTGTTCGGCAAGGACCTGCTCTCCTTGAAGCGCGATCGCTCGGCAGCATCTTACTGGATCGAGCGCGCGGCCGGCGGTCCGGCGCCCGAATCGCTCAAGGACCAGTTCTGATGCCGAACGTGCGGCTCGGCCGCACCGGTGCACGAGGCGCAGAGGATCCGCGTCTTAACGGCCGGCTGCAAACCGCAAGCGCCGAGGATGCGACGGCCGTGGGCGGAGCGACAACCGCGGAACCGGCAACGCCGCCCGGCCGGTCAACCGAAGCGATCGAGCGGCTCGCGGCACAGGATCTGTTGCGCTGCCCGGTCGACGGCACTCCCTTGATCTGGAATCCACTTACCGGGCGGCTCGAGAGCGGCTGCCGTTCGTTTGCGATCCAGGCCGGAATCCCGTGCTTGTTCGTGCCGAATCAATGGCCGGCAGACAGGGCCGACGTCACCGGGATCGTGCAGCAGTTCTACGAGCGGACCCCCTTCCCGAACTACGACGACTTGGACAGTCGCGACAGCCTGCGGCGCAAGGCGCGCGACGGCGTGCTTGCACGCCTGCTCGACGAACAGATCTCTCACACCGCCACGATTCTGGAGGTGGGATGCGGAACCGGCCAACTGACCAATTTTCTGGGCATGGGCTGGGGCAGAACCGTCATAGGCGCCGACCTTTGCATGAATTCGCTCATTCTGGCGGAGACGTTTCGCGATCGATTTTCGATCAACAACGCCTATTTCGTGCAAATGAACCTGTTCAAGCCGCCTTTCCGGAAAGAATGCTTCGACGTGGTGGTGTCGAAAGGCGTGCTGCATCACACCAGCGACTGTGGGGCGGCGTTCCGATCGATAGCGCCCCTGGTGAAGTCCGGCGGCGTCATCATCGTCGGCCTTTATAACCGGCTTGGGCGACTGCCGACCCTTTGGCGGCGGCGCCTGATCGACAGATTCGGGGCGATGGGCGCGCTGCTCGATCATCGTCTGCGCGACCGGGGCGAGGCGGCGCGACGCGAGGCTTGGTTCATGGACCAATACAAGCATCCCCATGAAACCAGGCACTCGATCGACGAGGTATTGGGCTGGTTCGATGCGGCAGGGTTCGAATTCACCCAGTGCATTCCGACGATCGGGGATGCGGAGATTTCCGAGGACATGCGGTTGTTCGAGCGCCGCTCGGCCGGACGCTATCTCGACCGTCTGTCGACGGAGCTTGAAATGTTGCTGACCGGCGGCGCGGACGGCGGCCTGTTCGTGATGATCGGGCGAAGGCGGCGATAGGCCAAGGATGCGCTTGCTCGGTATCTCCGCATTTTATCACGACAGCGCCGCCGCCCTCGTCGAGGACGGCCGGATCGTGGCCGCGACCCAGGAGGAGCGCTTCACGCGCAAGAAATTCGACGCGGACTTTCCGCGACACGCGATCGAGTACTGCCTGAGCGAGGCGGGGGCGCGCCTGCGCGACGTCGATTACGTGGTGTTTTACGACAAGCCGTTTCTAAAATTCGAGCGGCTGGTGGAAACGTATCTGGCCTATGCCCCGGTGGGGTTCGTCTCCTATTGCAAGGCGATGCCGGCTTGGCTCGGCGCGAAGCTCTTCCAGCGAAGCGCGCTCGCCGACGATTTGCGTCGCATCGATGCTGGGTTCGACGAGGCGAAACTATTGTTCACCGAGCATCATCATGCCCATGCGGCGAGCGCGTTCTACCCGTCGCCGTTCGAGGATGCGCTCGTCCTGACGATGGATGGGGTGGGGGAGTGGTGCACGACGGCGGCGGCGCTCGGTCGCGGCAATCGGCTCGACATCGTCAAGGAGATCAACTTTCCCCACAGCCTCGGCCTGCTCTACTCGGCTTTCACAAACCACGCCGGGTTCAAGGTCAACTCGGGCGAATACAAGCTCATGGGGCTCGCCCCCTATGGCGAGCCGCGTTTTTGCGATCTCATTCGCGACCATTTGATCGATTTGAAGCCGGACGGGTCGTTCAAGCTCGACATGTCCTATTTCAACTACTGCACCGGCCTGACGATGACCAACGAGAAATTCGATCGCCTGTTCGGCATGCCGGCGAGGAGGGAAGGCGAGCCCTTGCGCCGGCAACACATGGATATGGCGGCATCGGTTCAGGCGGTGCTCGAAGAAGCCGTCCTGGCGCTGACACGAGGCCTCGCGGCGGAGTATCGTCAGCGCAATCTTTGCCTCGCCGGCGGCGTGGCGCTGAACTGCGTCGCCAATGGAAAGATCCTGCGCTCGCGTATATTCGACCAAATCTGGATTCAGCCCGCAGCCGGCGACGCCGGTGGCGCGGTCGGCGCGGCACTCGCCGCATACTATGCATTCGGCAGCGGCGAGCGCCATGCGGACGGCACCCTCGATCAAATGTCCGGGTCTTATCTCGGGCCTTCCTATGCGGAAGTCGAGATACGCGAGCGGTTATGGGCGGAAGGAGCCCGGTTCGACGTGATCGACGACGAGGCGATGCTGCTCGAGACCACCGCGCAGGCGCTCGCCGAGGGCCGCGCGGTCGGCTGGTTCCAGGGCCGCACCGAGTTTGGGCCGCGCGCGCTCGGCAATCGTTCGATCCTGGCCGATCCCCGCTCGCGCGACGTGCAAGAAATCCTCAATCTCAAGGTCAAGTACCGCGAAAGCTTTCGTCCCTTCGCTCCGGCGGTGCTCGCCGAAGATGCAGCCGATTGGTTCGAGCTCGATTGCGCCAGCCCCTACATGATGCTGGTGGCCGACGTGGCGCGCAATCGTCGTTGCGTGCCCGATGGGGCAGAGCAAAGGCTCGTCGGCCTCGACCGGCTCAAGGCCGTCCGATCGGAAATTCCGGCGGTCACCCACGTGGACAATTCGGCCCGGATCCAGACCGTGCATCAGGGCACCAACCCGCGATTCCATGGTCTGCTCCATGCCTTCAAGCGCAAGACCGGCTGTCCGGTCCTGGTCAACACTAGTTTCAACGTGCGCGGCGAGCCGATCGCCAACACTCCGGAGGATGCTTTCCGCTGCCTGATGGGCACCGAGATCGAGATGCTCGTCATCGGCAATTGCATTCTCCACAAAAAACTGCAAAATCCCGATCTTGCGCGGGACTATCGCGACGCCTTCGATCCGGATTGAGCTCGCGAGGTTCGCTGATGCGATTTTACCGTGAATTCGCTCGCTTCATGCTGGCGCGGAAGAAATTCTGGCTGTGTCCGGTATTCTTCGTGATGGTTCTGGTGGCGGGATTGGTGGTCCTGTCGAAAGGAAGCGTGATCGCTCCGCTCATCTATACGATGTTCTGATCGGCCCATCATCGCGAATCGCGTGCTTCTCCTCCGTAAAGGAACGCAGAATTCATCGACCTGTTGACAAACCGAGGGTGAGCATAGCCACCGCCCGTTTCTGGGGCGGGGCGTCCACGCAAGAAATCATCGACATGCTTCTCCCCGACCTGCAGCCGTATTTCGAATTCGAAGTCTCGACCTCGCCGCAGGTGGTTTTGTACGGCCCGTACGCGGGCGAAATGCCGAAGGGCCGTTACCTCAAGGTCTTCATCGGCTGCGAGAACGTGCGGCCGATCATGCGCGAATGCGATTGGGCCTTCGGGGTTCTGCATGAGGAATACGTTCGCCATCCGCGCTACATGCGGTTCGCCCGCTGGGGCGACGATTCCCACCTGATCCAGCGAGACGGGAACTGGGCAGAGGTCTTGAAATCCAAGACGCGGTTCTGTGCGTTCGTGCATTCGAACAGGGTCGTTTACCGGGAGGCGTTCTTTCAGGCCTTGAGCCGGTACAAGCCGATCGATGCGCCCGGCCGCGCGCTGAACAATATGCCGGGGATCGACCCGATGCCGGGACGGATCGATTGGAAAGCGAAGATCGAATTCCTGCGCGCGTACAAATTCGTCGTCGCGTTCGAGCACACGTCGCGTCCAGGCTACAACACCGAAAAACTCACCCACGCCATCGAGACCGATTGCGTGCCAATCTACTGGGGCGATCCGGACATCGGCCGCTCGTTCAACGTGCGCCGCTTCATCAACGCGCACGACTATTTGCCGAAGCCGCGCAGCTTCATGCCGCGGCTGCCCTATGCGCCGCACTCATTGAGGAACGCCGGTCAGCCGACATTTTTCGCTCGAATCGCAAGGAAGCTCAATGGCGTCGGGGACGAGATTGAGCAGCATGCGTGGGCTTCGGTAGGCTTCGATGCGCTGGTCGAGCGGGTGATCGCGCTCGATTGCGACGATGACCTATACCTGCAGCATCTGCGCGAGCCGTTTCTCGTCGGGAACAAGCCGCCCGACCGCTCCGCATGGGTCGCGCGCTGGAGAGAAATCCTAGCGTCCCCTGAGCAAAAGCATTTCGACACCTCCCCCGCGACGTGAAGTTGCGAACGCCGGGCCAGACCGCCTAATGGTCGAGCCCGATCCGGGGCGATGCCGGCCGATTCATGGGTCTTTACGTTCAATACGGGTGCGGGCTCTCGTGCCCGGCCGGGTGGGTCAATTTCGACGCCTCGCCCGCGTTGCGCCTGCGACGCTTCCCTGCGGTCGGACGGCTGCTCGGGAATGCGCCACCGCGCTTTCCGGACGGCGTTCGCTACGGCGACATTCTCAACGGCCTGCCGATCGCGGATGGCGCCGCGGATGGCGTCTATGCCAGCCACGTGCTGGAACATTTTTCGCTCGCGGATTGCGCCACCGCGCTGCGCAACACGTTTCGCCTGCTCAGGCCGGGCGGAGTTTTTCGGCTCGTGATTCCCGATCTCGAAGGTCGCGCGCGAAAATACCTGGAAAGGCTCGCGGGGGGCGATGCGCAGGCCAATTCCTGGTTCATGCGCAACGCCGGCCTCGGCGTGGAGAACCGCGACCGCGGCGTTGCGGCGCTGGCGCGCGCGGTGCTCGGCAACACGGCGCACCTATGGATGTGGGACGAAGGATCGATGGCAGCGGCGCTGCGGCAGGCCGGGTTCGTCGATGTCCGCCGATGCCGCTTCAACGACTGCGAGGATCCGGCCTTTCGGCTGGTCGAGGACCCGGCGCGGTTCTGCGATCCAGCCGCCGAATTGGTGGAATGCGCAATGGAGGGACGCAGGCCTGAGCGATAGCAGGTCATGCGGCACGAAACGCGTGGGTGCCGCGGAGAAGGCGGTCGAGCGGCCAACGCAGCGCGCGGGAACGGATGTTCCGGCTTTGCCGCCGGCGAAGGGTGTGCGCCTGCTCGACATGGCATTGATCGCATACGGCCGCGCCTTCGAGCACCCGTCGAAGATCCGGTTCGTCCGATGGCTGGTCCGCCGGCTGGCCGCCGGCCGGATCAAGGTCCGGCACGCGCCGGGAGCCGTGATCGCCATAGACCCGGCGGACTACATCGGGTGGGCGGTGTTCAGTACCGGGCACTACGAACCGACGACGCTTGACTTGGCGTTGCGCATCATGGCGGCGGAGCCCGGCTTGTTCGTGGACGTCGGTGCCAATTTCGGCTGGTACACGTGCGCGGTTGCCGCCATCACCGGCTCGACCGTCGTCAGTATCGAGCCCGATTGCGAGAATTGCGCGTTTCTGCGCGCCAACATCGCCCTCAATGGGTCGCGGAACGTCATCGTTTTCAGCGGTGCCGTAGGGCCGAGCCCGGCATTGCTTCCGATGTCCAGGCGCGCGCCCGGGAATTCCGGGACGGTCGCAGTCAGTTCCGGCGAAGGCGTGTGCGCACCGGACGGGCATTGGGTCGCGGCGACGCCGCTCGACGTCCTGCTCGATCGGCTCGTTCGTCCTGCGGCGAGGCCGGTCTTGATGAAAATAGACGTCGAAGGTTTCGAGCCGCAGGCGCTCGCCGGTCTCGACTTCAACGGGCCGTTTCGGCCGAAGAACATCCTGCTCGAGTGCGACCGCGCGCTTTCGATACCCAGTTGGGGATCGCGCGACAATGTCGCGGCCTACTTTGCCGACAGAGGGTACGAGCTGCTCGACGTATTCGGTCGCCCGTTGGCAAACGAGGGACCTCTCCCGGAAGAGAACGCGTGGGCGAGGGATCATACGTGAGGTTCAGGCGGCGTCCGCGGCGGAGCGTGACCGGGAAAAAGGGACGCCGAGTGCTCCGCAAAAAGACTGACAAAGTTTGGGAGCGAATTGCCCGTTATCGGAAAGCGCTCCGGCGATCTCGATCGCATCCATCGTTCACTCGCCCGCGGCTCCTCGCACTTTCTTGTACCAGGCATCGAACCAGGAATAGCTGGGATAGCGGCGCTCGTACCCGTGCCGTTGCATCAGGCGATCCAAGCCCTGCTCCTGCTCGGTCGAGTTGTGCTCGACTGAAAACAGCGTCACGTTCCATCGAACGAAGTCGAAGTGCTCCAGGATCTCGAGCTCCGAACCCTCGGTGTCGACCGAGATGTAATCGATGTCGCGCGGTGCGCCATGCTGTTCCAGGAGATCGTCGAGGGAGACGGTCTCGACCTCGATGATGCTGTGCTCGCGCCTCGCTTCCCTGTGCCCGTCGCTCGATTCGAAGCCCAGGATCGTTCCGAGCTCACGATACCTCGTCGCGGCGAACTTTATGCGTTCCCCTGTAGCATGAAAGACGCAGCGGAAGTCGATGTCCGCGCGCCTGTTGCGCGCAAGGTCGGCGTGCCACGCGGGATTGGGCTCGGCCAATATGCCGCGCCAGCCGAATTCGCGCTCGAGCAGGCAGGTGTTGCTGAGCCTCACGCCGTCGGTAGCGCCGAATTCGACGAAATAGCCGTTCCGCTTGCGCCGCGTCTCGTGCAGCACCCAAAGGTCCTGCCGGAGCTGCGCGCAGGAATTGGCGCCGCTGACCAGATCGCGGACGAAGAGGGCCTCCTCGTCGGTCGCGTTCCGGATCAAGCCGACGGCGCGCAGGAAGTCCGGATCGAGGTTCGGATCGAGCGCCCCGAGGTGACGACGAAACGTGCCGCTCTTCACCAGAATGCGGGCAGCGTGACGAAGGACCTGGTTGCGCAGGATCGGAATCAAGGATCGCATCGGCGTGCCACCCCGCGCGGTGCCATTAGCACGTCGGTCGACCGCACGTACATGGCCGCTGCGGCTTTCAGCCGGTCCGGGCGTCGCTTTTGAGCGCTCTGGTCTCCGTCATCATTCCCTGTCGGGACGGCGCCGCCTGGCTTGGCGAGGCGATCGAGTCGTGCCTTGGCCAGACCTGGCCCGATTTGCAGATCATCGTGGTGGACAATGGCTCGGTCGACGGCAGCCTCGACCTGGCGAGGCGCTACGAATCCCGAGGGATCGCCGTGCTCGGATGCGCGCGGGAAGGGGCAAGCGCGGCGCGCAACGTCGGGGTCAAGCAGGCGCGCGGCGATCTGATCCAGTTCCTCGACGCCGACGACGTGCTCGATCCCGACAAGATCCGGGCGCAGGTCGAGCGCCTCGCCTCGGCGCCCCTTGCCGCCGTCGCCTCCGGCGCGTGGGGCTCCTTTCGGCACGCTCCAAGCGACGCGACTGTCGCGCCCGAACCGGTGTGGCGCGACCTGCGGCCCGAAGAGTTCCTGATCTCCTCCTGGCTCGGCGGCGGGATGATGCCGAACTTCGCCTGGCTCACGCCGCGCACGCTGATCGATCGGGCCGGACCCTGGGACGAAACGCTGAGCCTCAATGACGACGGCGAGTTCTTCAGCCGGGTGGTGCTGGCCGCTTCCGGCATCGTCTTTTGCGGCGGCGCGCGCGGCTATTACCGCGCGGCCGCCCCCGGGGCGCTGAGCAAGCGGCGGGATCGCAAGGCGCTCGCCTCGGCCCTGACCGCCACGGACCTTTCCTGCCGTCACTTGCTGCAGCATTGCGCCTCGGCGGCGGCCGCGAAGGCCTGCGCCACCCAGTATCAGCGCTTCGCGTACGACGCTTATCCGGACGCGCCGGACCTGGTGGCGCAAGCGCAGCGGCGCGCCCGGGAGCTCGGCGGAAGCGAGCTTCGGCCCGGCGGCGGCCGCGCGTTTCAGATGCTCTCCCGCGGTTTCGGCTGGAAGCTCGGCAAGCGTTGCCAGCGGGCTTGGCGAAGGCTCCGGCAGGCGACAGCGCCGAGATGACACGCGTGCGCAGGTCCACGATCGTTCTGCTCAGCGGCAACGGACTTTGCGGCAATCCGCGGGTGATCAAGGAGGCCGCCGCGCTCGCCCGTGCCGGCCACGAGGTGCACGTGCTCGGCCTTTGGCTCGATCCGGCGCTGAAGGCGCGCGATCTGCGCCTGCTCGCGGGCGCCCCGTTCCGGTTCGTCCCGGCGCTCGACTGCACGCTTCCCGGGATGCGCCGTGCGGCGACGCACTTCGTGCGCCGGGCGCGGCGCAAGGCCGCGCACGCCCTTCACGCGCTCACCGGTCGGGAGAGTGTGCATCAGCTCGGGCTCGGGATGAACCGGCTGTTGGCGTGCGCACAAGAGATCCCCGCCGATCTCATCATTGCCCATTCGGAGCCCTGCCTGCACGTCGCATGGAAGCTCATGGACCGTGGCCGGCGGGTCGGTGTGGACATGGAGGACTGGTTCTCGGAGGATCTGCCGCCGCAGGCGCGCCGACAGCGGCCGCTTCGCCTGTTGCGTTTTCTCGAGCGGGAGCTGCTCACGCGCGGGGCCTGCGCAACCTGTCCCTCCCGCGCCATGAGCGACGCGCTCGCCGATGAATATGGCCGCACGCCCCCGACCGTCGTCTACAACGCCTTCCCATGGGCGGAGCGGCAGGCGATCGACGGCCTGCGCAAGGATCGTCGGAACGCAGGCATAGCCTCGATCTGCTGGTACTCGCAGACTCTCGGTCCCGGCCGCGGGCTCGAAGATCTCGTCGCCGCGATGCCGTTCATCGAAAGCGAAGCCGAGATCCACCTTCGCGGCCGCGCCGCCCCCGGAATGGAAAAATGGATCCGGAGCCGTATCCCCGAGCGATGGCAGCAGCGGGTGTTCTTCCATCCGCTCGTGCCGAACGACGAGTTGCTCTCGCGCATCGCCGAGCACGACGTCGGCTTTGCCGGCGAGATGAAGCACTGCCGCAGTCGCGACCTGACGGTCACCAACAAGCTCCTGCATTACCTGCTGGGCGGGCTTGCCATCGTCGCGAGCGACACCGCCGGACAGCGGGAGGTGGCCGCGCGTGCAGCGGGCGCTGTGCAGCTTTATGAGGCCGGCAATTCGCAGGCGCTCGCGACCGCGCTCGACTCGCTCCTCGAGTCGGCCGAACGCCTGGGCCGTGCAAAGGCCGCAGCGTTGCAGGCGGCGGAAAGAACGTTCAGCTGGGAGCGCGAGGAGGGAGCCTTGCTGGAAGCGGTGGCGGTCGCCCTATCGGGAAAGTCTCGAGCCTCCCAAGCATGGAAGGGACGTTCATGAGGCGCCGCGTAGAGATTCTCGCTTGGGTCGGGTCCCGCCTCGGCAAGCCGCCCGGGTTCGAGCGCGTAGTGCGCTGCTTGGCGCCGATGCATAAATGCGCCCACATTCCTGAAATTTGTTTGGTCCGCGAGGGGAGCCTTTTCCTCACGCGGCTAGGCCTGCCCTTGGGATGGCATGTCGGGTTCTTTGGCTCTTATGAGCCCGAGCTCCGAGACATCATGCGTGCAGTGCTGCCTCCGGACGGGGTTGCGGTCGATGTTGGTGCGAACGTGGGTTGGCATACGCTGCTGATGGCCCGGCTGGTCGGGCCGCGCGGACGCGTCTTGGCAATCGAGCCAAATCCTTCCATACGCGAGCGCTTGTTGTGCAACATTCGCCTCAATCAGCTCGCGCAGATCGAGGTCGTGGCATGTGCGATCGCCGAGTCGAAGCGAGTCTTGGATTTTTTCGCTCCAGATGCGGATGATCCCGCCTCCGCCAGCGGTCACGTGGTCTCGGACGAAAAGGACAAGTCCGGATCGATTCGTGTAGAAGCCAGCACGCTCGACGCCATCGTGCCGCAGACGCAGCTCGATAGGATGGACTTGCTCAAGATCGATGCCGAGGGGTTCGAGTGGCCGGTCTTGCAGGGCTCGGAGCAGACGATCGCGAGGTTCCGGCCGTACATCATGTTCGAGTTCGACGAGGCCTACGCGTCGCGCGGCGGAGGAACGGCCGCGTTATTTTGCGAATTCTTCCGAAGACATCGCTACCGGTTGTTCTCGGTCGGACGCAACTGGGCCGAGCTCATCGACTTCCGGACTTGGCCCGCCAACGCCAACATTTTCGCCGCTCCGTTGGATTAGCGGCTGCTTTCAACACCAGCCGGCGCCACGCACGGTCCGCCTGGCTCGACCACTCGCAGGTTGATCCGGAGACGCGGCGCGCCGCAAAACCGAGCTTGCATCCGATGCGGCGCGTTCTGATCGTCACCGGCTCCTATGCGCCGACCATCATCGCGGACATGCACCGCGCGCGGCAGCTGGCTTGGCAGCTTCCCGAATGCGGATGGGAGGTGGAGATTTTCTGTCCGGATGTCGCCTATCAGCCGCCTTCATGCAACGACGCGGACGGCGCGGAATTCTTTGCGCCCGCCATTCCCGTGCACGCCGTTCCCCCGCAACTGCCGGGGCTTTTTCGAGCGCTCGGGATCGGCGGCATCGGCCTGCGCGCGCTCGCGCCGATGCTGCGGGAAGGCCGCAACCTGTTGGCCGCGCGCCGGTTCGATCTCGTTTATTTTTCGACCGCGCAATGGCCGCTGTTCCTGCTCGGACCGGCGTGGCGAAAGCGGCTCGGAACTCCCTACGTGCTCGATTTGCACGACCCCGTGGCCCCGCGGTTGAGCACGGCGCCAAGCGGGTTGAAGCATCGCCTGGGCGGGCGTCTCTCGGGGTATATCGAGGCTCGCGCCGCGGCAGGTGCCTCCGGTTTGATTGCGGTCTCGCCGCAATACCTCGACTTATTGCGCGTCCGCTATGCGAAGGTGAGACCCGCTTGGCTGGCGCCCGGCCGGCAGGCCGTCATTCCGTTCGGCGTGCGCCCAAGGGATTTGGAGGAGGCTTCGCGGAGCATTCCCGGACACGGCAAAGCCGTGCCGGGGCCGAAGCGGATCGTCTATGTCGGCACCGGCGGCCCCATCATGGCTCGCTCGTTCGCGTTGTTGTGCCGCGCTTTGGCGCGATTGCGCACCGACCGTCCGGGTCTGCTCGCAGGCGTCCGGATCGAGCTGCACGGGACGGCAAGCGCGCTTGCCGATCGGGCCGCCGCGGATCTCGCCGGCATCGCGGGCAAATCGGGCGCGGCGGATCTGGTCGTCGAGCATCCTGCTCGCGTCACCTACCGCCGCTCGCTCGAGCTTCTGCTCAAGAGCGCCGGCGCGTTGGTGCTGGGGGTCGACGATCCCGGATATATGCCCTCGAAGCTTTTCACCTATGCGTATTCCGGGAAGCCGCTCCTCGCTTGCGTCCGTCGCGACGGCCCGGCGCTGGCGGCATTCCGCGCCCAGCCCGGCCTCGGTCATGCCCTGTGGTTTGCCGAGCATGACGAGATGCCCCTCGTCGATGCGGCCGCGGTCGTCGCCGACTTCCTCGCGGAGGTCGCAGCCGGCCGCACCTTTTCGCGCCGGGCCGATCTGGCGCCGCATACGTCGGCCGCGATGGCGCGCCGCCACGCCGAGCTCTTCGACGCATGCCTGCCTTAGACGGTTGCTGAAATGGGCGCGAGGAGACGCATCGCGTTCGTGGTCTCGCATCCAATTCAGTACGTCGTTCCGCTCTATCAGCGGCTCGGCCGGCGCGACGACGTGGAGCTCAAGGTCTTCTTCACCTGGCACGCGGGCATGCGGGCGGTCGAGGACCGCGGCTTTCGCAGGCCCATAGCCTGGGATATTCCGCTGACCCAAGGATACGGATACGAGCTCGTGCCCAATGTTTCGGCTGATCCGGGCACCCACGCCTTTTTCGGTCTGCGCAACCCGTCGCTGGTCGACCGAGTCGTCGCATGGCGGCCCGAGGTCGTGCATGTCAGCGGCTGGGCGTGGCTGTCGCACGTGCAGGCCTTGCATGGATTGCACAGACGGGGCGTGCGGACGCTGTTTTTCGGGGACTCGCATCTGCTCGATGCGCAGCCGTCCGGACCGCGCTGGTGGATCAAGCAGTCGCTGCTGCGCCGCGTGTTTTCCTGGGCCGACGGCTTTCTGGTCGTGGGATCGGCCAACCGGGCCTATTACGAGCGGTTCGGCGTCGCGCCGACAAGGCTCCATCCATGTCCGCATTCGATCGACGTGGGTCGGTTTGCCGAGCCGGCCGCGAGCCTGGAGCAGGAGGCGGCGCGCTGGCGGCGGGAGCTCGGGATTTCTCCCGGGCAGACGGTCCTGCTCTACGCGGGGAAATTCGAGCCCAAGAAGCGTCCTGCCGAGCTCATGCGGGCGGTGGCACGGCGGCGCGAGCCCGGCCTCGTGCTGGTCCTGGTCGGCGGCGGCGAGCTGCAAGCCGAGGTCGACGCCATCGCCGCCGCCGATCCCTCCCGCTTCCGGGTCCTGCCGTTTCAGAATCAGAGCCGCATGCCGGCCGTCTATCGCTTGGGAGACATTTTCGTGCTGCCCTCGGCCTATGGGGAAAGCTGGGGCCTGGCGGTCAACGAGGCCCTGGCGTGCGGGCGCCCGGTCGTGGTCAGCGACCGGGTCGGCTGCGCCGCCGACGTGCTCGATCCGACCTGCGGGCGCATATTCCCCTGGAACGACTGGACGGGGCTCGAAAAAGCCGTGGACGCGTTGGTCGAGAATGCCGATAAGCTTGCGGGCATGCGCCGTGCGGCGTCGGCGCGCGCGTGGTCGTTCGACGTCGCGGCGACCGAGACTGCGCTTCTGACGGCGGTCGATAGGGTCTGCGCCTCATGAGCTCCGCTTCGCTGTTCTTCCGCAAGCTGGACCCGGCCCGCCGGGCGTACATTCTCGGCGCCACGGCCGCCTGCATAATCGTCGCAGGGATTTTCGCCGAGGACGCGATGGCTTATTTCTGCATCGCCATCCCGGCCATCGTGCCGTTGGTTCTTTGGCTGCAAGCCGGAGCCCCCGGGATACCGGTGCTGCCGGCGGTCTCGGGGCTGTTCTTCGTCTATTACGCGATCCCGCTGCTGCGCGGCAACATCGCGGCCTTTGGATCCGACGCGCTCGTTTCTGCCGGCATAACGATCGGAGCCTTTCTGCTCGCGGCGAGCCTCGTATCCTGGCCGTTCCTCGTCGCCGCCCGCCGGTCGTCCGGCGCGCCACGCAGCAACCTGGTCTCCGACGCGCAGATCGTGAGGCTCGTCTTCGTCGGTCTCGCCGCCGGCAGCCTGTTTCATCTGGCGACCATTTCCGGCGCGTTGGACGCGCTCGGCTCTTCGGTCGGCCTCGTCCGCTCGGTCGTGCTGACGCTCGGCTCGGTCGCGTGCTATTTGCTCGGCTGCGCCCGCGCGTCGCGCGCGCTGGTCGGCGCGAGATGGGTCGCAGCGGCCGGCGGCCTGTGCGCGCTGATCCTGCTCTCGCTCAGCAACCTGTTTCTGGTCAGCGGCATCATGAACGGCCTCGCGGCCGTATTCGGCTACGTCATGACCCGCAAACGAATTCCCTGGGTGGCCCTCGGAACGGCATTTATCCTGCTGAGCGTCCTGCACGCGGGCAAGTTCGAGATGCGCGAACGGTACTGGTTGCCGCATTCGCAGTCCTTGCAGCAGAGCTCCATCTATCAGGTTCCCGGCATGTTGACGGATTGGGTCACGGCGGGTGTTGGAGCGCTCCTGTCCGGCCGGGCAGAAAGCGACGTGCTGGAACGCGCGTCGCTGCTGCACATGCTGCTGCTCGTGGAGCGGGCGACGCCGAGCTTCGTACCGTACCTCGAGGGACAAACCTACGCGATGTTGCCGTCGATGCTGGTGCCGCGGTTCGTCGATGCGGACAAGCTCCAGAGTCAGGCGGTCCTCAACCTGCTCAGTCTCCGCTACGGCCTGCAGCAGGTCGGCTCGTCCGAGAGCACCACGATCGGCTGGGGACTGATCGCGGAGGCTTACGCGAACTACGGCGATCCGGCCGTCGTTGCGGTCGGTGCCGTGTTCGGCGCCCTGTGCGGGGCCTTGATGCTGTTGAGCAGCGGCGCGGCCCCGCTGTCGACGCGGATGCTCGTCACGATTGCCGCCACTCTGACGCTGTTCAATCTTGAGCTCGATCTGTCCTATCTCCTGACCGCGCTGGCGCAGTCGATCGCCGCGATCTTGCTGCTGGCGACGATTCCGAAGCTTCTCGGCCGGCGAAGACGGCCACGGCCGCTGGTCGCCACGGGCGCCGGGTTGGCACCCGGTCCCTTGGGCGACGCGAGCTCGCCCCGATAGTCGAGCGCGGCTGCCCGCGAACCGGCCGGCCCGGGCGGCGTCCGGGCGAAGGGGCGATATCACCGATGCGCCTGCTGCACGTCGTCCCGACCTATTTTCCCGCCACCCGCTACGGCGGGCCGATCTTCGCCGTGCACGGCCTCTGCCGCGCCCTGGCGGCGCGCGGGCACACGGTCGAGGTCTTCACCACCAGCATCGACGGGCCGGGCAACAGCGCGGTCCCGCACGGCGAGCCGGTGATGCTGGACGGCGTCAAGGTCCGTTATTTGCGCTCGAGCGTGCTGCGGCGGTTAGCGTTCGCCCCCGCGCTGGCGCGGGCCTTGCGCCGCGAAATGCCGGGCGCCGACCTCGTGCATCTGCATTCGGTCTTTCTCTGGCCGACCTGGGCGGCCGCGCGGTGTGCCCGCAAGCATCGCGTCCCATATCTGATTTCTCCCCGCGGCATGCTGGTGAGAAAACTCGTCGAGCAACGCCATCGCCGGCTCAAGACCGCGTGGATCGGCCTCGTCGAGAAGGCCAATCTCGAAAACGCGGCGGCCGTGCACGTGACGTCCGCCATCGAGGCGGCGGAGCTGCAGAAATTCGGTTTCCGGCTGCGCCGCGTGGCCATGGTGCCGAACGGCGTCGACGCGCCCGACGCCGCCCCGACCGGCGATCCCGCCGCCGACGTCGAGGCGCTCACGCGCGAGCAGCCGCTGATCCTGTTCTTCGGCAGGCTGTCCTGGGTGAAAGGGCTCGATCGGCTGCTGCAGGGCTTCGCGCGCAGCCGCGCCGGCACGCTCGCGATCGTCGGCACCGACTACGATCATCTCGCCCCACGCTTGCTGCAGGTCGCGCGCGATTTGAACATCGAAGCGCGGGTTCGGCTTCTGCCGCGCACCGTCACCGGTGTCGACAAGGAGGCCGTGTTCGCGGCCGCGCGCGCCTTGGTGCTGCCGTCCTATTCGGAGAGCTTCGGCAACGCCGTCCTTGAAGCCATGCAGCGCGGCCTGCCCGCGATCGTGACACAGGACGTCGGCGCGGCCGATATCGTGCGCGCCGCCGGCGGCGGATTGGTGGTCGACGGCACGCCGGCGGCGCTCGGCGCGGCGATCGACCGGTTGGTCGCCGATGCGGCGCTCGCCCGCTCGATGGGCGAATCCGGCCGCCGCTACGTGCATGAGCACTGCGGCTGGGCGAGCGTGGCGGCGCAGATGGAAGGGGTCTACGCGAGCCTGCGCGCCTGACGCCGCCATGCATGAAGAGATCACGCCGCTGATCATCACGCTCGACGAGGCGCCCAACATCAGGCGCACGCTCGACAAGCTCGTGTGGGCGCGCCGGATCGTGGTGGTCGACAGCGGCAGCACCGACGGCACCCTAGATCTGCTGCGCGCCTATCCGCAGGTCGACGTGATCCAGCATCCGTTCGCGGATTTCGCGACCCAGTGCAATTTCGGGCTGACGCAGGTCGCAACGGCCTGGGTGCTCTCGCTCGATGCGGATTACGAGCTCAGCGACGCGCTCGTCGACGAGCTCGGCTTGCTCGAGCCGCCGGGGGCGACCGCCGGCTATCGCGCGCGCTTCGTCTATCGCATGCACGGGCGAGCTCTGCGCGGCACGCTCTATCCGCCACGCACCGTGCTCTACCGCAAGGACAAGGCCGTCTACCGCAACGAAGGCCATGGTCACCGGGTCGTGGTGCGGGGAGAGGTGCGCGCGCTCAACGGCGTCGTCTATCACGACGACCGCAAGCCTTTGGCGCGCTGGCTCGCCTCGCAGCACCGCTACGCCCGTGAGGAGGCGCGCTATCTCGCCGAAACTCCGGTCGAGACGCTGACTCGCGGCGACCGCATCCGCCGTATGGGTTGGCCGGCGCCGATCGGCATATTCCTCTACACGCTGTTCGCCAAAGGCTGCCTGCTCGATGGCTGGCCCGGCTGGTGCTACGCGCTCCAGCGCCTTGTTGCCGAGACGCTGATCGCCCTCGAGATCGTCGACCAGCGGCTGCGCGGAACGAGGCGGCCGTAGGGCCTGCAACGCCGCGCCGGGCGCGCGGCGTTCCCCGCGATGATCATCCTCGGCCTCAACGCCTTTCACGGCGATGCGTCGGCCGCGCTCGTGCGCGATGGCCTGCTTGTCGCGGCGGCCGAGGAGGAGCGGTTTCGTCGCGTCAAGCATTGGGCTGGATTCCCGCGCGAATCCGTCCGCTATTGCCTGCGCGAGGCGGGCCTGCGCCTGGCCGACGTCGACCACGTGGCGGTCAATCAGGACAGCCGCGCCAATCTCTTCCGGCGGATCGGCCATCTGCTCGTCCATCCTCCCGGTGTCGCCCTGCTGCGCGAGCGACTGCGCAACCGGCGCAAGCGGCAGAGCATTCCGGACTTTCTCGGCGAGGCCTTTGCGGGCGAGCGTTTTCGCGGCGCATTCCACGACATCGAGCACCACCTGGCGCATCTCTCTTCGGTCTTCTATGTATCGCCGTTCGAGGAAGCGGCCGTGGTGTCGGTCGACGGCTTCGGTGATTTCGCGAGCGCGGCCTGGGCGGTAGGGCGGGGGAGCGAGCTCACTATCGAGGGCCGGGTGCATTTCCCCCATTCGCTCGGCATTTTCTACCAGGCGCTCACCCAGTATCTCGGTTTTCCGGATTACGGGGACGAGTACAAGGTGATGGGGCTTGCGCCCTATGGCTCGCCGTCGCTTCTCGACAGAATGCGCCGGCTCGTCGCGCTCGAGGGCGACGGCACCTTCGCCCTCGACCTCGCCTATTTCCGCCATCACCGCGCGCCGATCGGTTATCAGTGGGAGGGAGGCGCGCCGCGGTTCGACGACCTGTTCTCTCCCGCGCTCGAGGACCTGCTCGGTCCGCGGCGTCGCGCCGGCGATCCGCTCGAGGCCCGCCACGCCGATCTCGCCTGCTCGGCGCAGGCCATGTACGAGGAGGCGTTCTTTCATCTCCTCTCAGCGTCGCAGCGGCGTAGCCGAATCACCGACGTGGCGCTCGCCGGCGGATGCGCGATGAATTCGGTCGCCAACGGCAAGCTGCGGCGGAAGACGCCGTTCCGGCGCGTTTATCTGCCGCCGGCCCCGGGCGACGCCGGCGGCGCGATCGGGGCGGCCTTGGCGGTCTGGCATCGCCGCGGCGGCGCGCGCGCCTTCGTCATGGAGCACGCCTATTGGGGGCCGCGGTTCGACCGCGAGGAGATCGCGGCGCAGCTCACGGCGGCGCGCGCACGCATCGCCGCCGCGGGATGCACGGTCGAGGAGGTGCAAGAGGACGCGGAGCTCTGCCGGCGCACGGCCGCCGCGCTGGCGCAGGGCAAGGTGGTCGGCTGGTTCCAGGGCCGGATGGAATGGGGCCCGCGCGCCCTCGGCAACCGGTCGATCCTCTGCGATCCCCGCCGCGCCGACATGAAGGCGATACTCAACGCCAGGATCAAGCGGCGGGAATCGTTTCGTCCATTCGCCCCGTCGGTGCTGGAAGAGGACGTCGGCGCCTGGTTCGAGGAGGACGACGCCGTCCCGTTCATGACGCAGGTGCTTTTGATCCGCGAGGACAAGCGCGGCCTCGTTCCCGCCGTGACGCATGTCGACGGCTCGGGTCGGCCGCAGACGGTCTCGCGCCGCGCCAACCCGCGCTATTACCGCCTGCTGGAGGCGTTCCGCGATCTCACCGGCGTGCCGATGCTGCTCAACACGTCCTTCAACGAGAACGAGCCGATGGTGTGCCGGCCCGAGGAAGCGCTCGATTGCTTCCTGCGCACCGAGATGGACGTCCTGGTGCTGGGCGAGACCGTGGTGTCGAGGCGCACGGCCTGAAGGCCGGGTTTTCCCCTCGTAATGGCATGCGCATCACCATCGTCATCGGCCCCTTTCTTCCGGTCCCGCCGGTGCTCGGCGGCGCGGTCGAGAAGGTGCATCTGCTGCTGGCCGCGGCCTACCGCGCGGCGGGCCACGAGGTGACGATCGTTTCCCGGCGCTACAAGGATTTTCCCGGCGAGGAGGTCGTCGACGGGATAAGGCACCTGCGCATCCCGTCCTCCGACCGCCGGTCGAGCCTCGCCGTCAATCTCGTCCTGGATTTCATCTACTCCGCGCGCGCCGCGCTCATGCTGCCCGCGGCCGACGTGACCGTCACCAACGGTTTCTTTCAGCCGCTGCTGCTGCCGCGCCGGCGCGCCGGCAAGATCTACGTGCACGTCGCGCGCTTCCCGAAGGGGCAGATGGCGCTTTACCATCGCGCCGATCGCCTGCAGGCGATCTCGCGGGCCGTCGCCGAGGCGATCGCGGTCGAGGCGCCGCGCCTCGCCCGCAGGCTGGTGAGCATCGGCTATCCGATTCCTGACGCCTATTTCGGTGCCGATGCGGCGCCGCGACGGCGGCGGACGGTGCTTTTCGTCGGCCGCATCGCGCGCGAGAAGGGCGTGCACGTGTTGCTGCGGGCCTTCGCGCAGGCGCTCGCCGACGGCGCGCCGGCCGCTCCGCGGGACTGGACGCTGCGAATCGTCGGCCCGCACGAAGTCTCGCAGGGCGGCGACGGCCGCGAATATCTCGACGAGCTCAAGGCGCTCGCGCGCCCGCTCGGCCCGGTATGCGAGTTCGCGGGACCGGTCTTCGACCAGAACGCACTGATCGCGGAGTACCGCGCCGCATCCGTGTTCGTTTATCCGAGCCTCGCCGAAAGAGGCGAAGCGTTCGGTCTCGCGGCGCTCGAGGCCATGGCGGCTGGATGCGCAACGATCGTTTCCGACCTGCGCTGCTTCGACGATTTCATCGAGGACGGGGTGACCGGTCTGAAATTCGACCACCGCGGCGCCGAGGCGGCCGCGGCCCTGGCCGCGCAGCTGGCGCGCCTCACCGGCGAGCCGCAGCTCCTTGAGCGGATCGCGGAAGCAGGGCATCGGGCGGCCTGCAACTTCCGTACGTCGGTGATCGCCGCCCGTATGCTGCAGGATTTTGCCTCGCTCGTCGGAAATAGGAGGCCCTGATCGCGAGCGATTTTTATGCGCCTCGTGAACCAGAAATCCGGTTGCCGGGCCGTGCCGCGGCGGATATCGGCGGCGCTCTTGCCGGCCGACGACGCTCCTTGCGCCGCCGGTCATGCGCGCATTAGGATCGGCGGCAGACTTGTAATCGGCGTGCGGGGATTGCGGACGGATGCACCTTGAAACGCGCGTGCTGGTCACCGGGGGCGCGGGCTTCCTCGGCTCGCATTTGTGCGAGCGATTGCTCGCCGACGGGGCCAACGTCCTGTGCGTCGACAATTTCTTCACCGGCCTGCGGCGCAACATCGAGCATCTGCTCGGTCATCGCCGCTTCGAGCTCGTGCGCCACGACGTGACCTTCCCGCTCTATGTCGAGGTCGACCAGGTCTACAATCTCGCCTGCCCGGCCTCGCCCGTTCACTATCAACACGATCCGGTGCAGACGACGAAGACGAGCGTGCACGGGGCGATCAACATGCTCGGCCTCGCCAAGCGGCTGCGCGCGCGAATTCTCCAGGCGTCCACGTCGGAAGTCTACGGCGATCCGAGCGTGCATCCGCAAACCGAGGACTACTGGGGACACGTCAATCCGATCGGCCCGCGCTCCTGCTACGACGAGGGCAAGCGCTGCGCCGAGACCTTGTTCTTCGACTATTGGCGGCAGCATCGGCTCGGCATCAAGGTCGCGCGCATCTTCAACACCTACGGGCCGCGCATGCATCCGAACGACGGCCGCGTGGTGTCGAATTTCATCGTCCAGGCGCTGATCGGGCGCGACATCACGGTCAACGGCGACGGCGCGCAGACGCGCTCGTTCTGCTACGTGGACGACGTGATCGACGCCCTCGTGCGGTTGATGCGGACCGCGGAGAGCGTGACCGGCCCGGTCAACATCGGCAATCCCGACGAGGTCTCGATCCTCGACCTTGCCTCGATCGTGATCGAGCTCACCGGCTCGCGCTCGCGCATCGTGCATCGTCCGCCGTCCCAGGACGACCCGCGGCAGCGGCGGCCGGATATCTCCAAGGCGCACGACCTTTTCGGCTGGTCGCCGCGCACCCCGCTCAAGGAAGGCCTGACGCGCACCATCGCCTATTTCGACGAATTGCTGCGCGACAAGGGCGTGCGCGAGCGCATTGGCGACAAGGTGTGAGGGCGCCTTTTTTTGAACGTCGTCCAGCGCGTTCCACGGTGTTCAAAGCTCACCCGGATTTGGCGCCGATCGAGGCCGCGCTGCCTGGATTATTGGTTCGCGAACAGCTTTCTGCGCAGGTCGGTTGCCGAGATCTTTTCGACCGCACCGTCGAGATCGATCCGCTCGACCGCGTAGCCGACGTCGCGGCCGTAGAACACATGGCTGATGTTGGGCAGCGGGACGACGGCGAACCGGCCCTCGAACTCGCGCAGACCATGCTCGATGCGCGACTTGACGTATTCGAAGTCGAACGGGCTCTTGTCGTCGACGCCCTGGGTATTGCGCACCGCGATGCAGGCTTGGCCGACGCGCCTGAGCCCCTCGACGATCAGCGCCCGGTGCCCGTCGTGGAACGGCTGGTAGCGGCCGATGAACAGGGCGGTCGGCTTCTTGGGATCGAATACCGGGCGCAGCCGCGTCATCGCCTGCTCCGCCCAGTATTCCGGCGACCCGTTCGCGGTGACGCGGAGATCGTAGCGCTCCGGCGGCGCGAACAGGCGGTTGGTGTCGGCGAAGGCGCTGGCCTGGATGCGGTCGAGCCAGATCACGAACGCATCGCCGCCGTTGCGGAACGCCTCGCGCGCCGCCGACGTCGGGCAGATGAAGTCGGCGATGGCGAAGCAGCCCACCTTCGCCACCTGATCGCACAGCCAGCCCATGCGGCGCGCGTGCTCGACGCGGTCGGGCTCGGAAAAGCCGAGGTCCTTGTTGACGTTGGCGCGCACGTCGTCGGCGTTGAAATGCACCGCGTTGAGGCGGGGTGCGAGCGCTCTCGCCAGCGTGGTCTTGCCCGCGCCGGGTAGTCCCATGATCAGGATCTTCTTGTGCATTTCCCGGCGATCGCGACGCGGCTCAAGAGCGAGAATGCGCTATCTACGGCACTTCAACCGCAACGGTCAACAGAGAGGCCGGCACGATCGCGATCGGCTCAAAGCCGCCAAATATTGACGCCGGCGGGCTTTTCGGTGAGATCGAGCAGGCCCTTGACGTCGATGACGAGGCCGCGGCCGTTCCTGAGAAGTCGCGTGACGAACGGCCATCCGGACGCTCGATACCAGTCGTGGGCGACCGCCAGCACGACCGCGTCGGCGGGCGGGGGATCCTCCTGCAGGACGATGCCGTATTCGTGCAACGCCGCCGCGGGATCGGCGAGCGGATCGTGAACCTGCACGGTCAGGCCGAATGACTGAAGCTCGCGGATGACGTCGATCACCTGCGAGCTGCGGATGTCGACCACGTTTTCCTTGAAGGTCAGTCCAAGCACCGTCACCAGCTCGGCCCGGGTGCCGGCCTTCGACAGGGCGCGCAGACACTCGCGCGCCACCCGCACACCGATGGAATCGTTGATCCGCCTGCCGGCAAGGATCACGTCGGGATGGTAGCCGGCTTTCTGCGCCCGATAGGTCAGGTAATAGGGATCGACGCCGATGCAGTGGCCTCCGACCAGGCCCGGGGCGAAATCGAGGAAATTCCATTTGGTGCCGGCTGTCGCGAGCACGTCCTTGGTGTCGATGCCGAGCGCATGGAAGATGGCGGAGAGCTCGTTCATGAATGCGATGTTGAGATCGCGCTGCGCGTTCTCGATCACTTTTGCCGCTTCCGCGACCTTGATCGAGGGCGCCTGGTGCAGACCGGCGGTCACCACCGAGCCGTAGACCGCGGTCATGACGTCGAGGGTGTGCCGGTCTTGGCCGGCCACGACCTTGGTGATCGTCTCGAAGCGATGAGCCCGATCGCCCGGATTGATCCGCTCCGGCGAGTAGCCGACGGTGAAATCGCGTCCGGCCGCGAGGCCGGAGGCGTGCTCCAGGATCGGCACGCAATCCTCTTCCGTCGCGCCGGGATAGACGGTGGATTCGTAGACGACGATGTCGCCGCGCTTGAGGGCCGCTCCGACGGTTTGCGATGCCCGCAGCAGCGCGGTCAGATCCGGTCGCAGCGTCTTGTCGATCGGCGTCGGAACCGTGACGATGAAGAAATCCGCGGCGGCGATCTCGGCCGGGTTCGAGGTGAGACGGAGACTGGGATGGCCAAGGTCTTGCGGCGCGACCTCGCGGGTGCGATCGCGGCCGGACTTGAGCTCGGCAATTCGGGCCGCGTCGATATCGAAACCGACGACCGGGGTGCCCTGCCGAGCGAAGGCCACGGCAACCGGCAACCCGACATATCCGAGACCGATGACGGCAAGCTTCCGACCGTGCGACACGATCACCCTTCGACCCGTTTTGCGACAGACCGGCTTTCTCTACCCCGCCGCTGCGGGCATTCGCAATGATCGAGCAGCCGCGCCCTGCCGGGATCGCAGCCGACGTTCGCAGGCGCGCGGTCACGCTCGCCTGCATGCTGGCCATATTCATGGCGGCGGTGGAGGTTACCATCGTCGCCACGGCCATGCCGACGATCGTTGCCGAGCTGGGCGGGGCCCGCTTCTTCAGCTGGGTGTTTGCGACCTACCTGCTGACCCAGGCGGTGACGACCCCGATCTACGGGCGTCTGGCCGACATCTACGGCCGCAAGACGATCTTTGTCGCCGGGTCGAGCCTGTTCCTCGTCGGCTCCGCGGCCTGCGGCTTGACCTGGAGCATGGCATCGCTCGTGGTGTTCCGCACGGTGCAGGGTTTGGGCGCGGGCTCGATCCAATCGGTGGCGACCACGATCGTCGGCGACGTCTATCCCGGGTCGGACCGGGCCCGCGTGCAAGGCTGGCTGTCGGGGGTCTGGGCGCTCGCAGCCATCATCGGACCGGTGCTGGGCGCATTCATCGTGCAGCATCTGCACTGGGCATTCGTCTTCTGGATCAATTTGCCCATAGGAGCCGTGACGATTGCCCTGCTGTGCGTTTTCCTCCACGAGGAGTTCGAGCCGCGCCGGCACCACATCGACTACCTCGGATCCGTTCTGTTGACGTTGGGGCTGGGGGCGATGATCACGGTCCTGGTCCAGGCTCAGAGCCTCGATCCGTTCATTGCCGCCTTGCTGATGGGCGTCGGCATCGGCGCCTTGGCCGCCCTGGCGGTGCAGGAGCGTCGTGCCGAGGAGCCGATTGTTCCTGTCGCCCTTCTGCGCAACCGGACCATTGCCGCCGGCAATCTCGGCAGTCTGACCATCGGCGCGCTGCTGATGTCCGTCGTCGGGTTCCTGCCCGCTTATGTGCAGGCGGTGATGGGACGCAGCGCCGCGGTCGCGGGATTTGTCGTTGCGGCGCTGTCGATCGCGTGGAGCTGCGGCAGCATCGCCGGAGGCCGGCTGATGGCGCGGACCTCCTATCGCTTGACCGGCGCGGCCGGCGCGCTCGCCCTGGTCGCAGGCGCCGCATTCCTGACCACGCTCGATCCCCACGAGGGCCTTGCCGCCATGACCGCCGGCGCTCTCCTTATCGGCATCGGAATGGGAGTATGCAACGTCGTGTTCCTGGTCGCGGTGCAAGGCAGCGTAGATTGGAACGAGCGCGGGATAGCGACCGCATCGACCCTGTTCTTCCGCACCATAGGGCAAACGGTCGGGGCCGGATTGGCGGGGGCCATCCTCAATTTCGGCATTTCCCGCCGCGCGCCCGGATTCGGCGATGCCCTCGATTTGCTGCTCGAGCCAGGCCGGCGCGAGGGCGTCGACCCGCAGTCGATCGCGCGTCTCGTCGAGGCGGTCGCGAGCTCGCTGCACGACGTCTATGCCGTCACCGGCCTGCTGGCGGGGATCACGTTCGGCGTCGCGCTTCTATTGCCGGCCGGCGCGGGCCCCGCGGTCGACCGGCGGAGCTAGCTCGTAGACTCGATCTTCCGCCCGCATCGCCGCAGCTAGCCGAGCAGATTCATCCGAAATCCGGCACGCCGGATGACGGCATCGCGCGACTCCTGCATCAGTCGGCGGATGCGTTGCCGGTCGACGCCGACCAGGCCGCCTCGCCATTTGCGCACCTTGCCGGCGATGAAGACGGTCTCGACATGGCCGGGGTTCATGAGATTCACCACGGCTCCCGGCGCATTGTTGAGCGGCCAGACGTCGAGTCGATCGGCCTCGAGCATCACGATGTCGGCATCCTTGCCGGGGCTGAGCGTCCCGACCTTGCCGTCGAGGTTGGCGCAGCGAGCGCCCTCGATGGTGGCGAACTCGAGGACCTCCCGACACGTCAGCAGCGGCGGCAGGTTCTGCTCGCCGTTGCGCCCGCGTTGCAGGACGAAATAGCGCTGCGCGATGGCGGTCGCCCGCATCAGCGTGAAGAAATCCGACGAGATCGTCACGGCGTGATCGGAGCTGAGGCTCGGCCGCACGCCGTTGTCGAGCGCCTCCTGAATCGCCGGCGTTCCGTGCCCCATGGTCATCTCGATCGCGGGCGAGAGCGACACATGACCGCCGCTGTCCTTGATCAAGCGCCACGTGTCGGCCGGGAAATGCAGGCAGTGAATGTATTCGTCGCCCGGGCGCAGCAGGCCGGCGCGCGAGAGCTGCAGCAGCTTCTCGCCGTCATTGCGCTGGGGCAGCACGTTGCGCACGTGCACGACGATGGGGACGCCGACCTCGCGCGCGAGCGCGAACATCTTGGGATCGGGAGGGGCGCCGAGAGCGAGCGTCAGCAACTGGTCCTTGGAGCTGAAATAGCTCCGCTGCAGGCGGGAGATATCGCGCGGGTACTGCCCGTCCGGACCTTTTCCCTCCGAGTAGCCGAACACCGCCCGGATGCCGGATTCCTGGAGCGCGCGGATCAGGGCGTCGCTGTGCTCCGGCGTATTGTTGACCTGGGAAACGTCGACGACGCCGGTCGTGCCCATCTCGATCATCCCGAGCGCCGTCGACAGCATCCCGATATGGGCGTCAGTGGGGGTAAACGCCGGGGTCAAGGCGCCGATGATGTCGCGATTGTAGTCGGGATCGACGCGGCCGTTGGACAGGATGTTGCGCAGAATGCCCTGATAGGAGTGGCTGTGGGTATCGATGAAGCCGGGAATCAGGATCCGATTGGACGCGTCGACCACCGCAGCCGCGTCGTCGGAGATGGCGATGCTCGGCCGGACCTCGCGGATCTTGCCGTCCTCGATCAGCACGTCCGCCTGCGCGAAATCGCCGAGCTGCCGGTCGAGGGTCAAGACCACGCCGCCTTTGAGGAGGATGCGGCGCTGCTGCTGCACACGGCTGAGCTCGGCATCGGCTGCGTCCTGCGCCACGGCCGGCGTGGGCAAGACTTGCGCCGCAGCCCCGCCTGCCGCGAGCGCCGCGCTCGTCTCGAGAAAACGGCGGCGAGAGGTTTCCGGACCGCCGTCGCAACGGCTGGTCTGCGGCGCTGCCCACGGCTTGCTCTGCGCGGTCATGGTCGTTCCCCTCTCGTCGATTTCATCGCGGTCTCAGAACCTCTCTCGCCCGCCGTGCCATGTCGGCAGGCGTCGCCATGATCCTGGTCACCAACGCTTGCACGTCCTCGCCGCTGACCGGATTGACGTCCATGCCGAGCTTTTCGGCCTCGGCGCGGAAGGTGGGATCGTTCATGGTCGCGTCGAAGGCGCGGCGCAGCAGCGCGAGCCGGTCCGGAGCAATGCCGGGCGGGGCCAGAAACGGTCGCGACATTCCGAATTTCGCGAATACGACCTCCATGGTCCGGCGATCCTCGGCGGTCCGGGCGAGCTCGATGGCCATGGGCACGTCCTTGAGGTCGGGGTGAGGCTTGAGCCCCATTTGAACGAGGATGTTGACTTTCTTGCCGCTGATCCATTGCGGTCGCGTCGAGGTCAACGTCGTCCAATCCTTGCCGGCCTCGCCCTGCACCTCGCCGTTCTCGACCGCGAGATCGACTTCCATGGCGCCGGCATAGCCGTGCACGACCCTGAACCTCGTGCCCAGCAGATTGTTGCTCAGCATCGCCAGCACGTAGCTGTCGGAGCTCGTCGCGCTGGCGCCGAGCACGACCTCCTTCAGAGTCGCATCCTGCAAGGTCCTCACGTCCGACGCGTGCCAGGTCACGGTCACGAACACGGTCTGCATGATGCTGCCGATCCAGCCGAATTTGGTCGCGTCGAACAGCGCGTTCCTGCCTTCCGGCGACAACGTCTGGAACAGTTTCTCGAACGGCAGGCCGTTCTGTACGGTTGCGACCTCGCTGCCGTCGCTCGGCGCGCGATTGTAGAGGTAGTTGGCCAAGGTCAGGCCACCCGCGCCCGGGACGTTCTTCGGGACGATCGAGGGATGACCGCCGATATGACGGCCGAGGTGGCGAGCCAATGCCCGCGCATAAAGATCATATCCGCCGCCAGCGGTCGTTCCGATGAGAAGCGAAATCTGCTTGCCCGCAAAATATTCGGCGCCGGCGTCCGAGCGTGCGGCGTCCGGGGCGCCCAGCGCGGCCAGCGCCGCGAGGACCGCGACATTCAAGACACGGGCCATCGGCTTCATTGCCGGCGTCTTCGCGTCGACGCGATGCTCCCGAATTTTCCCCCGATCGCCGTCACTATAGGCAGGGCGCCGCTTTCGACACAAGGCGGCGAGCTCGCCACCCTCGGGACCAAAACCGCGGATTGAACGAGTGGCGTCGGCGATGGCATAAGAGCATGCGGGGTTGCAGCGGCAGCCGGCGGGGAGGACGACATGTTTGCGTGGCGCGCGCGCATCGGGCTGATCAAGCCGACGCATCGGGGAAAAGGCTTTCATTTCTGGTACGATCGGGCGCCCGAGGGCGTGGAGATCGTGCCGACCTTCGTGGGCTTTCGCCGCAGCGACCGGCAAACCTTCGAAAACGCCTTCGAGCGGATCGAAGCGATCGCCGATGACCTGCAGGCCGTCGGCTGCAACATCGTCGCGGTCAGCGGCACGCCGCCCGTGCTGCTCAAGGGGCTCGATTTCGAGCGCGAATGGGGCGACCGGCTGGCGCAGAAGATCGGCTTGCCGGTGGTGACGCAGATGGAGCCGCATGCGCTCGCGTTGCTGGCGCTGGGTGTCGAGCGCGTGGCGATCGCGACCTATTACGGCGACGAGCTCAACGATGCGATCGTACGCTATTTCGCCCGCTTCGACATCGAGGGCGTCGTGCTGGGAGGGCTTCGCACCGAAGGCCGCCAGGACGCGCTCTACACGACGTCGCTGCAAGCCCTGGACGAGGTCTCCTACATGCAGGTCTACCAGTACTGCAAGCGCGGCTATCGGGCGCTCGAGCAGCCGGTCGATGCGATCTATATCAATGGCGGCGGTTGGGACGCTCCGCCGGCAATCGATCTTCTGGAACGAGACCTCGGCACCAAGGTGGTGTTCGCCTTGGCCGCCGAAATGTGGGCGACCTACAAGCGGCTGGCGATCGAGCTTTCGGTCGCCGACTGCGGCGCGCTGCTGCGCGAGAGTCGCGCGCTGCCGCCGCGCCCTTAGCATGTTCCGGAAAAGTGGAAACCGGTTTTCCGAATAGAACATGCGCAAAACGAAGGAAACGAGAGCGCATCCCGATTCGATTGAATCGGGATGCGCTCGAGGCCATAGCGGAGCGGAGGATGGCTGGAGCGGGGAAAATCGTCGTCACCGGCGCGGCGCAGGGTATCGGCCGCGCGGTGGCCTTGCGCATGGCGGTGGCCGGCGCCTGTGTCGCGGTGTGGGACGCGCAAGCCGACGGCGCCGAGGACACCGCGCGCCTGTGCCGGGAGGCCGGCGCGCAATCGCGCGCCTGGCGGGTCGACGTGGCGGTCGCCGACGAGGTCGAAGCCGCGGCGGCGGCGTTCGAGCGGGAATGGGGCAGGCCGGATGGCCTCGTCAACAATGCCGGAATTTTTCCCCGCGCGCGGGCGCTCGACATGGCGCTCGCGGAGTGGGAGCGCGTCCTGCGGGTCAATCTCACCGGCACCTTCCTCTGCGCGCGCGCCGTTGCCCGCTCGATGAAGGAAG
>WNFF01000376.1_pt1 | contig 66247 bp, 77 predicted proteins | sample 5400441 | NCBI WGS metagenome assembly WNFF01 (sample SAMN13153345, study PRJNA577476) | soil metagenome | isolation source: 120 cm saprolite under Douglas fir tree site 2 hole 3 replicate 1 | place: USA:California | collected 2015-04-18 | reverse complement strand
CTGGGGTGCGGTCGAAGCGGCGCGCGAAGCCAGCGTGCGGTTTCCCGATCACGCCGATGCGTGGATGCTGCTCGGCGAGGCGCTACAGATGGTCTTTCGGCAGGACGAGGCGCTGGGGGCGTTCGAACAGGCGCTGGCGCTGGAAGAGCGCGCCGATGCAGCGATGGCGGCCGGCATGCTGTACCAGCGCACCGGCCAGTTCGCCGACGCGGCGGCCCGCTTCGCGCGCGCCTACGCCGCGGGCGGAGGCGCGACGGCGCTCTGGCATAATGCGCAGGCGCTATATGAGGCGGGAGATCACGGAGCAGCCGACGAAGCGCTGAACCTCTGGGCGACTCAGGTCCCTGACGGCCACGCACGCCTGCCCGAGGCGCGGGCTGAGCTACGGGCGAAGGCTGCGGCGCGTCCGCAGGTACAGTGACACGGCGTAGCTGATCAGGATCACCGCCGCCACGACGTAGGCAGCGACCATGTAGCCGCCGTTCTGCGGCACCGTATCAGGCATGTCCCATCCCCGAATCCCCCGCCGTCGCCTCGAGCTGCTCGCGCAGAAACTCGAGTGCATAGCGTTGGATCACGAATCCCACGTACAACAGCGTGAACACGCCGACCGAAAACAGCCATGTGGCCAGCATGCTACCAGGCAACGATGGAGCACTCGGCTTCAGGACGATGGGCATGGGGTGCAGCGTGCGAAACATGTAGACGCTGAAGTGAACGAATGGCACCAGGCACATGCCGCAGATGCCGAGTACTGCCGCATAGCGAGCCCGGGTAGCCGGGTCGCCCACCGCGCCCCGGAGGAGCAGGTACCCGACATATAGAAGGAAGAGGAACAGCGTGAACGTCAGGCGGGCATCCCATGACCACCACGTTCCCCAGATCGGTTTCCCCCAGATCGGGCCCGTCGTGAGCACGATGGCGGCGAACACGGTTCCGACCTCGGCCGACGCCGCGGCGAATCGGTCGAGCCGCGGATCCTTTAAGAAGAGGTAGAACACGCTCGCGATGCCCACCAATACCATCGCCGACTCCGCCCAGATAGCCGCGGGGACGTGCAGGTAAAAGATTTTCTGCGCGAGCCCTTGGAGCCGCTCGACAGGCGTGAACTCCAGCGCGCGCACGTAGACTCCAACGAGCAACAGCAAGGCGGTCGCCGTAATCCACCGTCCGACGCGCACCATCCTCATTCGGTTACCGTCTCGGGAAAGAGCAGCAGGGCGAGGGCAACGAAGACGATGTCATAGGCGGCCAGCATCTTAAGCCAGCCGGCGATATCGCTCAAGGGACGATCGGTGAGCAGCGCCCCGGTCGCGCGTGCCGCCCACATGAGCGGCGGAATCATGAAGGGCAACAGCAGCACCGGGAGCAGCAACTCGGCAAAGCGCGTTCGGACCGTCATGGCGCTGAACAGCGTGCCGACGGCAACAAAGCCAATTGTGGCGAGTGCGATGATGCCCACGAGAGGTAAGACGTACGGCAGCATCCGAACGTTGAAAAACAGCGCCACCAGCGGCACGCCGATCGCTTCGATCGTCGCTACGAACACGAGGTTCGCGATCAGCTTCCCGAGGTAGATGCTGCCCCGCCCTATGGGAGCGAGCAGCAGTCCATCGAACGCCTGGTTCTCGAGCTCCAGCTGGAACGCGCGGTTCAACGCCACGATAGCCGCGAACGTGAACGTCACCCACAGGATGCTGGGCGCGATGTCGACCGCCGCAACCGCCGTGCGATCCAGGCCGAAATTGAACGCGAGCAAGACTAGAATGACGAAAGCCGCGGCGGACACGATGCCCGTGCGGGCGCGAAACTCGACCAGCAGGTCCTTGCGCGCGACTCGCCATGCGTGCTTCGCCCAGTCAGGCACTCGGGGAGGCGCCTCCGATCGCGCTGCGATAGGCGAGTGCAATGTCGCGCGAATCACGGCCGGCCCGCGGCGCGAGCTGCACAAAACGGCCGGCGCGCATGAACGCGATGTCGGTCGCGAGCTCCGTTCCCTCTTCCACGTTGTGCGTGACGAGCACCGTGGCGCGGCCGGCGGCCGCGTGCTGCGCCAGCAGCCGGCTGAATGCTTCGCTCGCGAGCCGGTCGAGTCCGGTGAACGGCTCGTCGAGGAGCAGGACGCGCGGATCGTGCACTAGCGCGCGTGCGATCGCCACGCGCTGCACGAGACCGCGCGACAACGCGCGCACCGGCCGGTCCGCCTGCTCGATCAGTCCCAATCGTTTCAGAAGATCCGGCGGCGCTTGCACGTCATACAGCGACGCCCAAAACCGCAGATTCTCGCGCACAGTGAGCTGCCCATAGAGCTGCGGTTGATGGCCGATCCAGCCGACGGCGCGCCGCCCTCCTTCGACCTGCACGCGTCCACGCTGCGGCCGAATGAGACCGGCCAGGACTTTGAGAAGCGTAGTCTTCCCGGCGCCGTTCGGGCCGAAGACTGCGAGTGTTTGACCGGGTTGTACGGTGAACGAAACGCCGTCGAGGGCCCGAACGGGGGGGGAACCAAAAGCGTGATGCAGTCCCTCAGCCAGCAGCATCGATCGCTGCTGCGAGCTCGCTCAATTCGTAGGGTTTCACGAGGTAACGGCTGTGCCCGAGATCGAGGACGTTCATCAGCGGCTCCATGCTGACGTAGGCCGTCGTCACGACGACCGGCAACGTGGGGTTGGTCTCCCGAATGCGCTGGAGCAGGGCGATGCCGTCAGTATCGGGGAGCCGCATATCGAGGACCAGGACATCGGGCGCGAAGCTGCTGAGTTGGCGCATCGCCTCGGCGCCGTTGGGCGCGTAGGCCATCGCATATTTTCCCTTGAAGAAGCGCTCGTAGGAGTACCGCAGCGCCGACTCATCCTCGACAAATAGGACCTTGCGCGCAGCCATGGTGGGCCAATATAGGGTCCGCGGGGTACTGCGTCAGGACACGCCGGTCTCCAACTCGAACAGATCGTCGAGCTTCGTGAGCACGAGCAGGAATCGCAGCTCTTCATTCGCGCCGCGCAGGCACACGATCTGGCGGCGCTCGGCGGCCTTGCGCTGGATCAGCATCAGCGCGCCGAGGCCGGCGCTGTCGACGGTGCGCGTTCCGGAGAGATCGATGACGAGGCGGCCGTTCCCCTCAGCAAGCAGGTCCAGTACCTCACCGGCGGCGCGGCGGAACCCGGTGCGGGACTCGAGGTCGAGCCGCTCCGGCGCCGCCAGAGTCTTCTCCATCGGGCGCGTCGACATCAGCGTGTTCTCCACGGGCAGTAGTGACATAGTTCCTCGGGTCCGGCGATACGCCACTCCGATGCCACTTCCGCTAACACACGCCTTTGCAAGCGCTTGTCGGTAACCAGGTGAGCCCGCTCACGCCCGCGCCCTGCCGCATACCGAATGGCGCGGCGCAACTTGCTAGAGTCCCCCTCTTCCTTAATATCCCGTACCATGGCGACTGACCGGATCGAAACCCTCCTCGACGAGCAACGCCGCTTCACCCCGCCCGACAAGTTCAGGCAGCAGGCCCATGTCCACGACACGGGCCCCTACGAGCGCGCCCGACGAGATCCGGAAGGTTATTGGGCGGACTGGGCGAAGCAACTCGAATGGATCCGCCCCTGGGACCGCGTGTTGGAATGGAAGCCCCCACACGCCAAGTGGTTCCTCGGCGGCAAGCTGAACGCGTCGGTGAACTGCCTCGACCGCCACGTTCGCGCCGGGCGGAGCGGCCGTGTGGCGCTCATCTGGGAGGGAGAACCCCCGGGAGAGGTGCGGCGCATCACCTACGGCGAGCTGCACAGCGACGTGAACAAGTTCGCCAACGTTCTGAAGGGTCTGGGTGTGCGCCGTGGCGACCGCGTCGCCATCTATCTCCCGATGGTGCCGGAAGTCGCCGTGGCGATGCTGGCCTGCGCACGCATCGGCGCCGTGCACACCGTAGTCTTCGGAGGTTTCTCCGCCGAGTCGCTCCGCGACCGGATCAACGACGCCGGCGCCAAAGTTCTGATCACGGCTGACGGCGGCTACCGCCGCGGTTCGGTCGTTCCCCTCAAGGTCAATGCTGACGACGCCATCACCGCGACGCCGAGCATCGAGCACGTCGTGGTGCTCCGTCGCACCGGTCAGACGGTCGCGATCAAATCCGGCCGCGATCTGTGGTGGTCGGAGCTGATGGCCAGGGCGGCGCCCGAGTGTCCACCCGAACCGATGGATGCCGAGGATCCGCTGTACATCCTCTACACCTCGGGAACGACGGGCAAACCCAAAGGCATTCTCCACACCACGGGCGGCTATCTGACGCACGTGTATGCAACGACGAAGTGGGTCTTCGACCTGAAAGATGCGGACGTCTTCTGGTGCACGGCGGACGTCGGTTGGGTGACGGGACATTCGTACGTCGTGTACGGCCCGCTCGCGCTCGGGGTTACCGAGGTGATGTATGAGGGCGCGCCCGATCATCCCAGCAAGGATCGCTTCTGGGCGGTATGCGCGAAACACGGCGTGACCGTCTTCTACACGGCTCCAACGGCGATTCGGGCGTTCATGAAATGGGGCGCCGAGCTTCCTGCGAAGCACGACTTGTCGAAGCTGCGGTTACTCGGCTCGGTCGGCGAGCCAATCAATCCCGAAGCGTGGATGTGGTATCAGGAGCACATCGGTGGCGGTCGCTGCCCGATTGTCGATACGTGGTGGCAGACGGAGACGGGCGGGATCATGATTACGCCGCTTCCCGGAATCACAGCCACGAAGCCCGGCTCCACGACGATTCCGTTCCCGGGCGTGGAGGCGGTCTTGCTCGATGGAGAAGGACAAGAAGTGAAGGTAGGCGGTGGGTACCTGGCGATCCCTAAACCGTGGCCCGGCATGCTGCGCACGATCTGGGGAGACGACGAGCGCTACCGGCAGGTTTACTGGAGCAAGTGGAAGAACACCTACTTCCCTGGCGACGGCGCGAAGCGCGACGACGACGGCTACTTCTGGATCCTGGGCCGCGTCGACGACGTGCTCAACGTTGCCGGCCACCGCATTGGCACGATGGAAGTCGAGAGCGCGCTCGTCGACCACTCCGCGGTCGCCGAGGCGGCTGTCGTGGGACGAGCGCACGACCTGAAAGGCCAGGCGCTCGCGGCGTTCGTCACACTGAAGGAAGGACGCCAGGCCAGCGACGCGTTGCGTGAAGAATTGAAGCAGCACGTCTCGAAAAAAATCGGGGCGCTGGCGCGGCCCGACGACATTCTCTTCTCTGCCGACCTGCCAAAAACGCGCAGTGGAAAAATCATGCGCCGGCTGCTCAAGGACATCGCCGAAGGGCGCGCCCTCGGCGATACGACGACGCTCGCCGATCCGGCCGTCGTCGCTAAGCTACGGGATCAGTACGAGGCGCAGGAAACGTGACACCGGAAAGTTGGAACGATGGAAGGTTGGAATGTGCTTTTTCGTTCCATCATTCCATCGTTCCGTCCTTCCGTCGTAGTCCCCACGCCGCAACCACCCATATCACCGTGATAATGAGCGCGCTCCCCACGCACCAGCGGCAGATCGCGTGAATGACGAAGACTTCGAGATACGTGAGATACAGCGTGAAGACGAAGCCGATCGTCGCCAACCCGAACAACAGCACATTCCAGCCCCGCTGCACCAGCGCCGCCGGCCGTAATCCCCCCAGCGCGACGATCAGAATCACGACGTAGCCGATCACGCCATACAACGCAACCGGTTGCCCGAGAAAAACCGCCCAGCGGCTCGTCTGCACGACTTCGCACGCGCCGCTTGCGCCGCACTTGATCGCCCCACCGATACCGATGGCGTGCAACCAGAGATAGACGGCGACGAAGAGGCCGACGAGCGCGAGCAACGCGATCGCCTGGCGGTGTCGCATCAATGATGGTCGTGCGGTTGAGCGGTCTTCGCGAGTGCCGGTGTGTGGACGATCACGCTGTCGGCGAGATGCTTGAAATCGTCAGAGGTGGGCAGGCGCCGGAACGCGAGTTTCTTGCCGCCGAGAAAAAAGGTCGGCGTTCCGTCGACCAGAAGGCCGTCGCCCTCCTGGCGGCTGAATTCGATGCGCGAGGCGTACTTACCACTCGCCATGCAGGCATCGTATTGGTCGACGTTCAATCCCGCGGCTTTGGCAAGATCGTGGAACAGGCGTGCAGGATTCTTTCCCGTCTGCGCCCAGGCGTGATTATAGAACAGCTGATCCTGCATCTCCCAAAACTTTCCCTGCTCGCCGCCGCATTGGGTCGCATGCGCCGCGTACCGCGAGTATTGATGAACGGACAGCGGATAGTCGCGCAAGCGCCAACGCACCTTCCCCGTTTCGATCAGCTGTTGGCGAATCGTCGGCATCTGTATTGTGGCGAACTGCGCGCAGATAGGGCATTCATAGTCGACGTATTCGACGATCTCGATCGGCGCATGCCCCTCGCCGAGTGTGTAGCCGCGGAAGCCGTCGTCCACCACGGCGTGTGGCGGTCCCGCTGCGGCGGCCGTCGAGCCACCGCCGCTACGCAGCAGCACGAACATCGCGGCACCGAGCAGGACGGCCAGCGCGCCCAATACCACGTAAAACCGATTCAATCCTCCGGATCCCTCTGCCAAGGCTCCTCCTCGTCACCGTCATCGAATCGCAGCTCATCGAGTCGGTGCTGCGCATCCTCGACGATGCGGCGACTCTCGGCCACCTCGGGCGTGTCGTAGGTGCTGCGAACTTCGTAGTGGAATAGCTCGCTGCGGGCGTTGCCAAACAGTTTTTGCAGCTCGGGGGCCGCATCGAGAAGACGACCCGTTCTGTCCAGCTCTTGTATTCGCTCCGCCAGCGCCCGAAGCAGCGCAACCAATCGCTGCGCGCGTTCGGGCCCGTAGACTTCCTCGCTCATCGCTTCCTCCCGGAACACGGGAACCCGCGTCCCTGATGTGGCATTATACCACTTAACCGATTATGTTGCGGCGCCGTTTTTCACGAGGTTCTTCTAGCCCGAAAGGAAACCCCCTGCATGGCCAAAAAGCGTGGTGAGCCCCGGAAGTACGCGATCCCCACGAGCTTCGAGCAGGCACGCGACGAGCTGTTCTCGCACATTCTCCGCTGTGGAGTGCTGGAGGCCACACCCGAGCATCAGAAGGAATGGTTCGACGACACCCTGCTGTACCTCGCCGATCGTTTCGCCGACCTGACAGAGACTGAGCTGAACGAGCTACGCGTCTTGGGCGCGCGCTATTGCCGCCCCGTGGTCGCTCGGACCGCCCCCGTCGGCGCCGACGCCTGACGGCGGAATTCTCTGGGAAGGAAGGGCGCCCGCACCGGGCGCCCTTTGTATTTCTACTGCCACCAAACAGGGAACTGCCGCAGTCGCCATCCGGCGGCAACGCGGGCGCCGCCCGCCAGACCCAGCTCCACATACCAGCTGTTCCGGCGTCCGGGCGCCGCCTCGAGTCCCAGCAGAACGGCCAGCCACCCTTTGCCGGCCGATCCTCGACGGGCGCTGCAGGCGGCACCCAATCCCGCAAACAGGCCCATGCCGTTGCGCGCCGTGGGATTCACGAGTACCTGGAGCGTCAATTGGGCGCGACCCGCCGCATGGCCGTCGTCGCTGCCGCCCGCGAACGCCACTGCAATGCGCGTCTCGGTGCCCGGACGCCGCGCGATGCCGAGCTCGGCGCCGGCGAACGTGTGGCGCGCGGTCACGATCGCACCGCCGAGGCTCAATTCCGTCGCCGTGAGCTGCTGTGATTGCAGTGCCAGAAGGGGCATCACGAACAACAGGCTAGGCAATGGTGACGTCGTAACTGATCGCGATGTCGGGCGCGAGTGAAGCGATGACGGAGCAGTACTTTCCGATCGAGAGGTCCACCGCACGCCGTACCTTGGTCTCGTCGGCGCCCTCCCCCCGCACAGTGAAGTGGAAGGCGATGGCCGTGAAGCGACGCGGCTCCGTCTCACGGCGCGTCCCCTTCACGGCGATATCGAGCGCTTCCAGTTTGATGCGCTGCTTCTGCAGAATGATCACCACGTCGGAGGCCGTGCAGGTGGCGGCGGCGAGGAGTAGCGTCTCGACGGGGGACGTCGCCGTGCGCGAATCGCCGTCCACGAGAATCGGCGGCCGGCCCTTCCCTTCACCTTCGAACTGCAGCTGTTGTTTCCATCGCACCGTCACTTCGGCGGTCCGCGCCACGTCAGTTGCCTCGCCGCGTCGTCAGACCCACATAGACACGGTGGCGGTGCAACTCGTCCAGGGCGCGATACTCGATGAGCCAGTTGAATGTGGAGCGGTAATGCAGCTCCAAGCCGAGCGCGAGATTGGCCCAGAGATCGGGGCATTGCGGATCGGCGGAGCAGCTCTCGCGCCCGGCGATCGAGAACCCCACACCCAGATACGGCGTGGCGACCTCTTCATCCGCGGCGAACCGCCATAGCGCATCGAGGCTCCCGACGTAGGTGTTGGGACCATTGAAGACGCCGATCTCCGCCGATGGCCGCAGCCGAATCCGATTCGAGAACAGATTGCCCACGTCCAACGTCGTGCCGAGAACGAACTGACCGGCGCGGCGCAGGTCCGCCCCGCCGCGCACACCGAAGCCAAAGAGACCGAAGCGCGTGCCGCCGTGCGCCGAGCTTTTGGGAGGTACGAACTCCTGCGCGGTCACGAGCCTCGCACCGAGCAGTCCGATCGCCGCCATGATCATCACGCGCATCAGTGTACCCCCGCCGTCCGGCGTGCCGCGGTGCGTCCATAGTCCCAGATAGCGTACACTGCAATCGCCGCGGTGGCCCAGGCCAGACGCCGCACGTGCGGCGATTCCGCGATGGCGGCCACCAGCGTCAGGAGTTGCGCGATCGTCACCGCCTTGCCGCCGGCGCGCGCGGGCAGCGCGGTCGGCCGTCGCAGGATCCACGTCGCCAGAAATCCCAATGCGGCGACGAGATCGCGGAGCAGCACTCCGATCACCTCGTACCACTCGAGCAATCCGCGCAGCGCCACCGTCACGAACGCGACCGCCATGAACACCTTGTCGGCGATCGGATCGAGGACCGCGCCGACCCGGGAGCCCCCGAAGCGCCGGGCCAGCAGCCCGTCGGCGACGTCGGTCGCCGCGGCTGCGGCCACGATGGCGAGCTGCCAGAGCGGCGCGCGCACGAATGGAAACACCGCCGCGAGTGGAAAGCGCAGCGCCGTCGCGACATCGGCGGCCGTAATCGTCGGTTTCACTTGCCCCTGTCTACCACGCGTCGTACCTTCACCTCGTGGACGTCAAGCTGCTGAAACAAGCGGCCATCTTCCAGGATCTCGACGACGGCGAGCTCGCCCGCGTCGCCGAAGTGTGCCGCGAGCAGAAGTTCACCTTGGGCCAACACGTCTTCAAAGAAGGCGATTCGGGCAACCGGCTGTTCCTCATCTCGGATGGTGAAGTCCGGATCTCACGGACGATCCCGGGCTCCGGTGAAGAAGCGTTGGCCGTACTCAAACCGGGCTCCTGTTTCGGCGAGATGTCGATTTTCGACCGGTCCGAACGTTCCACCGACGCCATCGCCAACACCGGCTGTACGCTGATCACCATCTCCCGTTCCGATTTCGAGCTTCTCCTCGACTTCAATCGCGACATCGCCTACAAGGTTCTGTGGTCGGTCGTGCGGCTCCTGTCCGCCCGGCTGCGCGTGACGAACGACAATCTGCGGTCGTTCCTCGCGATGTCCATGTTCTAACGGAGGACCTCGTGAATTCCTTGACGCCGTACGCGGCTTTCTTCATGCGCCTGGCGGTGGGCGGGGTGTTCTTACTCCACGGCATCGCCAAGTTCGACCGCGGCATCGGGGCGACTGCGCAATTCCTCGCGATTCACCACATCCCCTTCGCCACGATTTTTGCCGTGATCGTCATGGCGATCGAAACGGTGGGCGCACTCTGCGTGCTGCTCGGCATTCTGACGCGCGCGTGGGCCGCGGTGATGGCGGTGGAAATGGCGGTGGCGATCGTCGCGGTGAAGCTCCCCGGACACCAGAACCTCGAGCTGGAAGCGCTGTTGCTCGCGGGTGCGGTCACGCTTGTCGCGCTCGGCGACGGGCCGCTCTCGATCGCGGTGCGGTTCAAGCAGCCCAGCAGCTAATGCAGGATTCTTAAGACCCCCGCGTCGGCGCCGGCGCGGAGGAAACTCTCAGGGTCCGTTGCAGGAATCGCGAGGCCCGTCTGCTTGCGCCAGCGTTTGGCGCTCGCCTCCATGTACTGTTCGAGCGAGCCCGCGGCCCATTCGGCGGCGTCGTCCTTCATCTGCCGCACGATTTCTTCCCAGGTTCCGACGTACGTCGATCCCGAAACCGTACTCACACGGTGCACGTCTCCGTCGCTGCTGCCATTGCCGCCCTTGTTTTTCATCCCCTGCAGCTCGGTGAGCAGCGTGCCGAACAGCTCGAGCTGCCGCGGGTCGCGGATCTGACCGTCGGGCCGCATGGCTTCGATCTCCGCGAGGACGAGGTCTTCGGGGGCGGCGTCGCCGGTGATTTCGTTCAGGCGATCGTGCCACGGAACGAGCTCTGGGTCGTCATCGGCGAGGCGGTACACGCTTTTCTTGAGCTCGACGAGCCGCCAGATGGCGAGCGCGTCGTAATGCTCCTCGGGCCCGGTGCGCTCGAGGTGAAATAGCGCGGCCTCGTACTCCCCGCGGTCGTAGAGCAGGTTCGCCAGATAGATCCGCGCTTCGCCAAGGCTGGGATCGAGCTCGAGGGCGCGACGCAGCCAGTGCAGGCTGCCGCCCTCGTCGGCAAGGCGGTGCGCGGCGTACCCGACGCAGGCGGCCGCATCCGCGGAATCGGGATGCGCGTTCAGCGCGACTTCAAAGAAGCGGCGTGCCTGGTCGAGGACTCCCTCGCGGAACAAGGCGCGGCCGATCTGCAACATCAGATCGTGATCGTCCTGGAATCCCAGCACGATCACGCGCTCGAAGCAGGCGATCGCCGCGCCGCGCTCGCCGAACTTCAGCAGGACTTCGCCGAGGCCCGCGAGCGTGTCTTCATGATCGGGATCGAGACCGCGCGCCTCTTCAAACGAGCGCCGCGCCCAGGCATACTCCTCGCGCGCCAACCGCGCATAGCCCATACCCACGTGCAGCTCGACGGCATGCGGGTACAGACCGAGCCCTTCGCGCAGAGTATCTATCGCGTCGTCGTACTGTCCTTCGTTGTAGAGCTGATGCGCACGTTCGTCGTATTCGTCGGAACTGAGGAACGGATCCGACATCGAACGGGACCCTCCGGGATGGTTGCGCTATGATAAGAAACGGCGAACGGTTACACAAGCGACCCCGGGCCGCTATTTTGACCGGCCATGCCCTCGGCATTCACTGCCATTCCGGACGGCTCCGTTACATCACCAGGTGGATTCACCGCCGCCGCCGCGCACGCCGGCCTGAAATCGGATGGCGCGCTCGACGTCGCACTGCTCGTCAGCACGACGAGCTGTGCGACGGCCGGCGTCTTCACCCGCAACGCGTTGCGTGCTGCACCTGTCATCTACGATGCCGATCTCTTAAGCGAGCGGCCGGGGCGCATCCGTGCCGTCGCGATGAACGCGCGCGTCGCCAACGCGTGCACCGGCGCGCCGGGACTCGAGGCCGCCCGGGCTATGGCGCGCTCCGCGGAAGAAGCGGCCGGACTGCCGCCCCGCACCGCGCTGGTGCTCTCGACCGGCGTGATCGGCATCCCGCTCCCCATCGACAAGGTGGGCGGCGGCCTGCGGCAGGCGGCGGCAAAACTGTCGTCCGGCGGCGGCATCGATGCGGCCCGCGCGATCATGACGACCGACACGCGACCCAAGCACTGCGCCGTCCGCCTGGAGGGAAGCACCGCTATCACGATCGGTGGAATCGCTAAAGGCGCCGGCATGATCCATCCCGACATGGCCACCCTGCTGGGCGTGATCACGACCGACGCGGTATCGGAGCCGGGCGTCCTGGGGCCATTCCTGCGCCGCGTAGCTGATCGGACCTTCAATGCGATTTCCGTCGACGGCGACACCAGCACGAATGACACCGTCCTCCTGCTCGCAAACGGATCGTCGGGAATCGACCCATCTCGCGACGGCGCCGTATGGAAGCATTTCGAGGAGGCAGTCACCGACGTCGCGCGGACGCTCGCGTTAGCCGTGGTGGAGGATGGCGAGGGCGCGACCAAGCAGCTTCAGATCCAGGTCGTCGGCGCGCAAACGGAAGCGCACGCGCGCGAGGTGGGACGCGCGATAGCGCGCTCGTCGCTGGTGAAGACCGCGATCTACGGCGGCGACCCCAATTGGGGTCGCGTGCTGGCGGCCGCCGGCGCGGCCGGCGTCCCGCTCGTCTCGGAGCGGATCACCCTCGAGGCCGCAACTGATGGTGGTTGGTTCACGCTGGCGACAGGTGGTGCGACGGCGCTCGCCGACATCGGGCGTGCGCGGCGCATTTTCGAGCAGAAAACCATTCGCCTCCGGCTCGACCTCGGATTGGGTCGAGCGGAGGCGGTGGTGTGGACTTGCGATCTTTCTCCGGACTACGTCCGGATCAACTCCGACTACACGTCCTAGCTTACGGCTTTGCCTTGGTCGTGTCGCGGGGCATGGCGGCCGCTTTGCCTTTGCCCTTGCGTGCACGATGACGACGAGTCTTGCCCTTCGTGCTATCGGCGCTCTGCGAGGCGCTGGTCTGCGCCTTCGGGGCGGCCGATGCCGCCGGCTGTTGCGTGGGCTGCTGCGCCGCGAGCGCGGGGGCTGCGACGAGAGCCAGCATCAGCAGGGTTTGACGAACCATGTGTTGCCTCGGGTTTAGGGACGTTCTTACGACCCTTTTGTCCGGCGCCGCGTCACAGCGGGCGGGACCTCGGCGGTCGGCACGTTTGGGAGCAACGCCCGGACACGCGCCAGGGCGTCGGCATGCGTGCGACCGCCCGCCCGCTGCAGCTCGTGATCGGCGGCGACGGCCACGTCCAGCAAACGCATGCCATGCAAGCCTTTGTTGTGCGCTTCCACGAGCAGATCGGCGGCCGAATCGGGATTGAAGCGGTGCGCCACGAGATCGGCAGCGGCGTGCAGGACCGGCCCCGGCGGCTCGTTCGGCGCCACGGTGAGCAGCCGCTCGACGATCGCGGGAGCGAGCCCACGGGCGAGTGCTGCCGAGACCGCCGCGACGTGCGCCTCGGGCGCCTGCTGGTCGGGCATCACCCGCCCGACGAGGACGCGCGCCTCACGCAGCTGCAGCAGGCTGCGGCGTACGCCATTCACCAGTCGATCTGTGGGAACGCCTTTCGCGCTTCCTTCGAGGGCCTTCTGTACCAGCGGTTCACTCGGGAGGCTCTCGGCCACCGCCGCCGCGATCAGCGAATCGATGGCCGGAAGCGCGGCTGGTGGAACGCGGCCCGCCAACCTGCTTGCCGCACCACCACCGTTTTGCGCGGCGAGCGGCGCCCCAACGAGCACGAGCACAAGCGCCACTCTCACCGTAGAGTCGCGTCGTCGTCTAACGACGCCTGCGCGGGTCTGACGATCAGCAGCGAGTTTTCGCCCCCCGCGCCGAACCCGTCGTCGACGTAACGGCCTGCGAGCGGATCGGGCACCCAGCGCTCGCCATCCACGACGAACATGTACTCGTGGGGTCCCGCGGGGAGCACCGCCGCACCATGCCAGATGCCGTCGTGATTCTCATCGCGCAGATGCAAGCTGCCCCGGCTCCAGTCGTTGAATGAGCCGACGACTTCGACCGATCGCGCGCCCGGGAAGCGACCCACGAACTGCGCGACGCCTTGATGCGGACCAGGTATCGGACTCCGTGTGGATTGCGTGGAGATCAGCAGGATCGCGGCAAGGCCGGCCGCCAACGCCAGTGTCCATGCCGGCCGCAACCGCAGAGTCACGGCGCGTGGCCTGGCAAACCAACGCATGAGTCTGGCCCCCGGCCGGATCCGTTCGGGCTTCAGGTCGTGAATGTCGGCCATGACGCGCGCGGCGACGCTGACTGCCGGCAGCGTCTGCAGAAGATTGGCCGCGCCCATCAGGCGCGCGTACGCCTCCCGCAGATCCATCGGCAACGTGCCGGGATCGCGCACGCCGTCGAGCGCTTCCTGCAACCCGGGATCGATTGGGCTCATGGCCATCATACCAGTTCCTCCAGCGCCGCCAGCAACGCTTCCCGGGCACGATGGACGCGCATCTTGAGCGTCGGAATTCGCGCGCCGGTCACGGCAGCCATTTCTTCGTAACTCATCCCTTCCACGTGTTTCAAGACGAACGCCTCGCGCTTTTCCGCCGGCAGCGCATTGAGCGCTCGCTCGACCAGCGCGACCTGCTCTCCCCGCTCCAGCGCCGCCCAAGAATCCGACGCGTCCGCTAGCGGCGGGGCCTCGCTCAGCGAGATGTCATTCGTCCGTCGCCGGGCGAGGTGGCTGCGGCAGCGGTTACCGGTGATTCGATAGAGCCAGCTCCGCAGCCGCGCCGGATCGCGGCACTGTGCCAAATGCCGGTAGGCGCGCACAAGACTCTCGGCGACCGCGTCCGCCGCCGCATCGGGATTCCCGAGCATCCGTGTGGCGAAGCGTAGCAATCCCGGCTCATACCGCCGGATGAGAATCCCGAACGCCTCCCCATCGCCACCCAGGACGCGGGCAACGACCTCCACATCTGACGGGGCGCCGTCGTTCACCATCTGAGTGACCCCCAGGGGTAGGGCTTCGTCACGGGTTTGCAACGGTTTCGCGCGCCGCACTCAGAAACGTCGAGGCGCGAAGGCCGCTACCTGGAACGCCGCCGGCGAACGCTTCGAGCGTCGCTTCGGCACGGCGGCGATACGAGGGATCGCCGGTCACTTCCGCGAGTCGCGTCAGCACCCGAGCTGCAACGGCGTTCGCGCCGGGCAACATGTCGTCGAACGCGTGCTTCGTCCGGTCGGCGAGTGCGGGGGTCGCCACGTCGGGAGCGGATGTCGGTAGCGCCGGAGCAGCGGTGTCGTAATAGCCGCCGAGCGAATCGGCATACCCCCGATCGAGCAGCGTGATGAGATCCATCGCGACGTCGAGGTAGCGACGCTCGCCGCTGAGCTGATGCGCCGCGATGCACGCGGACGCGACCTGGACCTGGTCTTGCAACAGACCATGCGCCGTCGTCGCCGCCGGTCCGAGCATCCCGCCGACGGAATGACGCACGCCCCAACCGCGCGCGTACGCGCGTTGCAGCAGTCCATCGAGGGCCGATTGCGCGCGCTGCTCGGCGCCATTTTCGCCCAATGTCGCGCCTGCAAGCAGCGCCGCCTCGATCACGTACGCCTCCTGATCCACGAACACGGCGCGCTCATCGGTCGATTCTTCGTGGCCGGATCCCCAGCGGAGGTCGCGTGCCAGCGAGCGCACCGTTGCGCGTCCCGACTCGCGGAATCGCGCCTCGCCGGTGACGACCCAGGCCTGCGCGAGGAGGCCGGTCAACGCCGCGCGCACGAGTCGCGGCGGATCTTCACCGGCGCTCGCGGCTGCCGTGTCGAGCATGAGATACAACGCGCGCCGCGCGACTGCCAGCGACACGGTGTCGCGGGTCCTGGCGTACTCGGTGAGGAGTAACGAGACCGCCGCCGCATGCATGACGCTGCCTGCCGCGGAGCGGGAACGAACGGCATCATCGAGCTCGTTTCTGACTGCCGCGATGGCGCCTTGAATCAACCCCGTCCGCAGAACGCCCCGGGACGCGTCATTCCCCGTGAGCATCAGTTGCCGCACCAAGGCGGCGTGCTGCACGATGACGGACCGCTGGTCGTGATAGCTGCGCGCGACTTCCGGCAGCAACTGCTTCAGGCCGCGCCCCGTAACAGGATCGTCGGCGGGAAAATAGGTGCCGCCGAAGAACGGCGCGCCGTCGGCCGTGAGAAAAACGGTGAGCGGCCAGCCGTGCAGACCCGCGAGCCGCTCGACGGCCGTCTGATAGCGCTGCGCGACATCCGGCCGCTCGTCCCGGTCCACACGGATGGGGATGAAGAGCGCGTTGATGAGCGTGCCGATTTCCGGATCGGTGTAGATCGCGCGATCGGTCTCGGTGCACCAGCGGCACGCTTCGCCACCGACGTAGAGCAAGACCGGTCTGTCGAGCTTCGCCGCGAGGACGAATGCATCGCGTCCCCACGGCTGCCATTTGACCGGCTGGCGGGACGCGCGCGCGAGATAGTTCGTGGCGGAGTTGGCCATGCGATTGCTGAGCGGCCCGCGCTCGGCAATGCAGGCGGCGCCGAGGACGAGAAGTAACAGTAGGGAACGCACGTGGAGCGGTCTGTGCACCTGAAGAGTACCCGTCGCTTCGCCGGGCCGTTCCGCGACCCGTCTCGCAGGCGCCGCTATATTGCCCGCATGACACACGTCATCATCACCACCAAGGCGAATGGCCCGCTCATCGTCGAGGGGCCGGTGAGGATCGTAACGCCCGATGGCCGGGAGTTGACGCCGCCGCCGCGCAAAGACGGCAAATCGGCGGAAGTCGTTGTGCTGTGCAGATGTGGGGGCTCACAGACAAAACCCTTCTGTGACGGAACGCACAAACGCAATGGGTTTCAGGACGGCCAAGTTACCCCCGGCTAGCGGGACCATATTATGTTGTCTGGCGCTTTCAGGCTTCCCGTTCATCCCGTGCCCCCGAACTGGAGGAGCGACCGACAATGGCGAAGGGAAAGGCCCCGATGGCCGCGGATGAAGGTTACTGTGTGAAGTGTAAGGCGAAGCGGAAGATCTCGAACGCCCAGCAGGTGAAGATGGCCAACGGCCGCCCCGCGCTGAAGGGTGTCTGTCCCGTGTGCGGGACCGGAATGTTCAAGATTCTGCCGCCTGCCGCCGCCAAGTAAGCCCCGCGGTCTCTCATTGACGTGCCCCCGACGACACTGGTCGGGGGCGCGTTGTTTTATAGCGCATCGTGTAGCAGGCCGAGCCCACGTCCCGGCAGTAGTACGCCAGAATCTCGAGCTTCGCGTAGCGGCCGTCCGCGGTTCGTACGGCATACACGTGATGCTTCGACGTGAGCAGATGCGAGAGCATGCTGTACGCGTACCACTTTCCGATCCCTGGATTGGTCGTGTCTGCGCCGAACGTGGTCGCCTCGTAACCTGCAACCGGGACGTCGCTCACGGAATCGAAGCTCACGAACCCCAAGTCTTGCGCGCCCCCGCCCGCGGCCGTGATCACATGATTGCGCCGGAACGCGAGATCCCACGGTCCGGAATTCACGATTGCGTTGCGAGCGAAATCGAATAACTGCCAGCGGTCTCCACGCGAGGCATCCAGCGTATAGAGTCCGTCGCCGGCTGGTGCCGACGCAGAAGTCAACGTGTAAGGCGGCAAATCCGGCTTGACGAACGCGCCGATCAGGAGCGACGTGACGAGCAGGAGGAAGGCGCCTGCCAACACCCAGACCAGAATCGGCGGCCGGTTCAATCCTCCACCATGTATGGGTACCACGGCTCGCGCGGCGGCACGAAGTTCTCCTTCACCGCGCGGGCGCTCGTCCAACGAATGAGGTTGAGCAGGCTGCCGGCCTTGTCATTGGTGCCGCTCGCGCGGGCGCCGCCGAACGGCTGTTGCCCCACGACCGCCCCCGTTGGCTTGTCATTCAGGTAGAAGTTGCCGGCGGCGTAGCGCAACGCCGCGTCCGCCTCGGCCAGCGCCGCGCGGTCCTGCGCGAAGACGCCGCCCGTCAGGGCGTAGGGCGACGTGCGATCCACGAGCGCCAGCGTGTCCTTCCATTTGCTCTCTGGATAGACGTACAGGGAGAGGACCGGTCCGAAAATCTCTTCAGACATGGTGCGATAGCGGGGATCGTCGACCTGGATCACGGTGGGCTGCACGAAATACCCTTCGCGATCATCGCAGTCGCCGCCGAACAGCACTTTGACCTTCGCGTCTGTCTTCGCGCGGTCGATGTACTGTTTGATCTTATCGAACGCCTTCCGGTCGATCACCGCACCCATGAAGTTCGAGAAATCGGCGGGATCGCCTACGCGCACGTTCGCCAGCATGCCGAGCATGCGCTCGCGCAGCTTCGGCCACAGCGAATCGGGGACGTAGCCCCTCGACGCGGCGCTGCATTTCTGTCCCTGGTACTCGAACGCGCCGCGCACGATGCCGGTGGCCAGCGCATCGACGTCGGCGCTCGCGTGCGCGAGGATGAAGTCCTTGCCGCCCGTCTCACCGACGAGACGCGGGTAGTCGGCATAGCCGGTGAGATTCGTCGCGACCTGCTTCCACAGCGTCTGAAACACTTCGGTCGACCCGGTGAAGTGAATGCCGCCAAGGTGACGATCGCCGAGGAGCCGCTCACTGATGAGCGTCGCGGGTCCGGGGACGAAGTTCACGACACCGGGCGGCAGCCCGGCCTCCTGCAGCACGCGAAAGACGAGGTAGTTCGAGTAGACAGCGGTCGCCGCGGGCTTCCACACGACGGTGCAGCCCATGATCGCGGGCGCGGTCGGCAGGTTGCCGCCGATGGACGTGAAATTGAAGGGCGTGATCGCGTAGACGAAGCCTTCGAGCCCGCGGTAGTCCATCGCGTTCCACGTCCCGCCCCCGGTGGGCGAGATCGGCTGTTCGGCGTGAATGCGATCGGCGTAGTGGACGTTGAAGCGCCAGAAATCGATCAGCTCGCATGCCGCATCGATCTCCGCCTGGAACGCGGTCTTGCTCTGTCCCAGCATGGTCGAGCCGTTGACCATCGCGCGCCAGCGAGTGGCGAGCAGATCGGCAGCCTTGAGGAACACCGCCGCTCGTTCCGCCAGACTCCGGCGCGACCAGTCGTGCCATGCTTCCCGCGCCGCGGCGATCGCTGCTTGAACTTCTTCAGGACCGGCCTGGTGCACCTTGGCCAGAATGTGGCGATGACGGTGCGGCATGACGGCGTCGGCCGTACGGCCGGTACGGATCTCCTTGCCGCCGATGACGATCGGAATCTCGATTTGTTGGCCACTCAAGTCTTTGAGTGCCTGCTTGAGCTCACCGCGCTCGCGAGTCCCGGGCGCGTAGGAGAGGATGGGCTCGTTGACGGGGGTAGGGATCTTCGCTGCGTTCATCCGGGAAATGTAACCGGGGAACCCCTGCGTGTTTCGGAGGTGACATGAGCATCGATCCGCGCACCCGTATCGGCCACGTTCATCTGACTGTCAGCGACTTGGATCGCGCCCTGAGATTCTACCGGGATGCATTGGGGTTCGAAATCACGGCTGGCTACGGGCCCGACGCCGTCTTCCTGTCGGCCGGTGGCTACCACCATCACATCGGACTCAACACGTGGGCGGGCCGTGACGCGCAGCGGCCGCCGGTGGGTACGACGGGGCTCTATCATTTCGCGATCCTCTTTGCCGACCGTGCCGCCCTTGCCGCCGCGGTGCGCAGAGTGATCGAGAATGGTGTGGCTCTTGAAGGCGCGTCCGATCACGGCGTCAGCGAGGCGGTGTACCTGCGCGATCCCGACGGCAATGGCGTTGAGCTGTATCGCGACCGGCCTGAAAACGAATGGCCGCGTGGCCCGGATGGCGCCATCCGGATGCACACGCGGCCTCTCGATCTGGAAGCTCTCCTCGCTGAGACTTAAGGGCGGCGGCTGTCGCCTTCTCGCTGCGGCGGAACCGGCAGTACGATCGTAAATGTCGTGCCCGCGCCGTGTCCCTCCCCCGAATCCACTCTCACCGTTCCGCTAAAGCCTTCGGCGACACCGCGTAGCTTGGCGATGCTCGTCGCCGTGCCGCTGCCACGCACGACGAGCTCGAGGTCCCTTCCTCTTTGATCGAGCTGCACTCGGACCCGCGTCGGCGTCTGGGCGGTCGCGTCGGCGGCATTGCGCACGAGGTTCACAAGCAGGTCGAACAGCGCATTAGGATCGCCCTTTAGGTACGTGGCCTCGAGCGCGGTCGTGAAATCCAGATCGATGCCACGATCGCGCAGCAGGCGTCGCTCCAGGGTGAGACACGACCGCACCACACGAACCGCATCGAAGCGCTCGGCACGCCCGCCCGCGCGTGCGCGGTCCCGCACCACGCGCAGGAACTCGGACGTTCGGTCGAGGTCCTCGAGCACCTCGCCGAGGTCGTCGAGGAGCGCGAGACGCCGGTCGGCGGCGAGATCCACCCAGCGGCCAACCGATTCCATCGCGAGCTCCAATCCCGCGCGGGCGGCAGTCAATGGGTTGCTGGCCTCGTGAGCAATCATTCCCGACGGGAGCGCAGCCGTTTCGTGCGACGCCGGGGCGTCGATCAGGCCGAGCGCCAGGCCGGCCAGCTCGAGCGCGAGCCGTTCTTTGCTGCGCCGTTCGCGGCCCTGCGGCGGTGGCGCCGGCGGGCGTGACCGCACCGGCGCGATCACCCACGCGTCGGATGTCGCTCCTGGCGCAGCGACCCACCGCGAGCCGATCGGAATCGGGATATTCCAACGCCGCAGCGTCGCCTCGAGATCGAAGCGCGGTGTACGCGATTGATCGCTGGTCGCCCGGGGAACGGCCTCGTGCTCGCCGGTCACCTCCCACAGGGTGACCGGCTGGCCGATGACCGCACTTGCTTGACGGAGTACTTCGCCTGCGTCCAAAATCTCCTCCATCGATATCCCCAAGGCTCACAGGGAGATCAGGTGGGGGCGCACCCTAGAGATGTGGGTTGCTGCCCGGCCCGTCAAGCGGTACTGTGGGTTTTATGACCACGCCTCCATCGTATCCACCGCGGCCGTCGACAGGCCGCTCGTCATTTGCCGTCGCCATGAAGGATTACACGTTCGTCCGGCCCGGGATCGCAGTGACGATCAGCGCCGTCACGTTGACGCTTTCGCTGGTCATTGGCCTGTGGCTGATTTTCTCACTCAGCGAAGCGGCCGAGACCGTCTCCCGTGGTGCCCGTACGTCCGAAACGCTGCACCGTTACAATGCCGGACTCGAAGTCTGGCGCCAAATGGCGACCGGGACGGATCCCGGATTCCGCCGGGTCGAGGCCGTGGCGCAGCGCGACAGTCTGGGACGAAGGCTGCGCGTCCAGCTCGCGGATCTCGCGAACGACATGACCGACCAGCACGAGCACGCGCTCGTGCAGACGGTCCTAGGCGGTCTCACGAGCGTCAGCACGGGGGCCGGCACCGATGCGCGCCAGGCCATGATCGTGCTGCTCGCCAAGCAGGATTCCGCCATGTTCCGCGCGGCGCAGCGGTCCCAGCAGGCGGTGCTGCTCTCCGCCGTCCTGCTGGCGTTGACGATCATCGCGGCGGGCACGTTGATTGTTCCGATGGCATGGCTGTACGTCCGCTACAAGCGGGGCGCGACCATTGAAGTCAAAGTGTAGGCTCCCGTTATGACGGTCCGGCGAACGGACTCCGAGGCCCGCGCCCGTCGCGGGCCTTTTCCCACCATTGAAAGCTCACGCGAACGCGAGCGGCTGCGGACCGTCGTGTTGCCGGCCCACGACGACCTCGCCTCCCTGGTCGCCGACCGTATCGTGGAAGTCGTCGACCGCGCGACGCGCGCCCGAGGCAAAGCGGTGCTCGGGCTCGCGACGGGCAGCACCCCTCTCGGTGTCTATAACGAGCTGATCCGCCGTCATCAGGCGGGGGACATCGATTTCTCGCGCATCATCACGTTCAATCTCGACGAGTACTACCCCATCGCGCCCGACAACCCCCACAGCTACCACCGCTACATGTGGGAGAACTTTTTCGAGCACGTGAACATCGCGCGCGAAAACGTGCATATCCCGGACGGCATGACCGCGCGCGATCGCCTGCCCGAGGCGTGCGCGGCGTACGAGCAGGCAATCGCCGACGCGGGCGGCATCGACTTCCAAGTCCTTGGCATCGGGAAGACGGGACACGTCGGATTCAACGAGCCGGGCTCCTCCGCCACGTCGCGGACGCGACTTGTCACGCTCGACACGCTGACCCGCAAGGACGCCGCTGCGGATTTCTTCGGTGAGGAGAATGTGCCGCGCGAAGCGATCACGATGGGTGTGGCCACGATTCTCGAGGCGCGGGAAGTCGCGCTGATCGCCACGGGCGAGCACAAGGCCGCCATCGTTTCCCGCGCAGTCGAAGGCGACGTCTCCGCCGATGTCGCCGCGACGTTCTTGCAGCGTCACGCGAGCGTGGCCGTCTACCTCGATCTCGCCGCCGCGGCCGATCTCACGCGCATCAAAACGCCGTGGGTGCTCGAGCAAGTCGACTGGACTCCGCCCCTTGTCGAGCGGGCCGTGGTCTGGCTCGCGGAACGCACCGGCAAAGCGGTGCTCAAACTTTCGGCCCGCGATTACGCCGAGCATCAGCTGAGTCCGCTGCTCGCCCGATTCAATTCAGCGGGTCCGATCAACGGTCAGGTGTTCAACCGGTTGCGCGACAAGATTCGCGGCAGGGCCAAGCTTCCCGCGCACGAGCGTGTCCTCGTCTTCTCGCCGCACCCGGACGACGACGTCATCTCGATGGGCGGCATTCTCCGCAAGCTGTGGGAGAACGAGAACGCCATCGTCGTCGCCTACATGACGAGCGGCAACATCGCCGTCTTCGATCACGACGTGCGGCGCCATCTGGACTTCGTGGAGCGTGCAGCGGGAGCGCTCAGTCTGGACACCGCCGCCGTGCAGCGCGCGCGCGCGGCCGCCGAGGCCGCCGAGAAGAAGAAGCAGCCGGGTGACGTGGACCTCCCGATGGTGCAGGATCTGAAGCGTTTCATTCGCGAGTCGGAGGCGATAGCGGCGCTCGGCGCGGTCGGTATCCCTCCGAGTGCCGCGCGGTTTCTCAACCTTCCCTTCTATCAGACGGGCGAGGTGCGGAAACGCCCGCTCGGCGACGAGGACATCGCGATCGTCAAGCGCTTGTTCGATGAGGTGCGGCCCAACCTGGTGTTCGTCGCCGGCGATCTCTCAGATCCGCATGGCACGCATCGCACCTGCAAGATGGCGGTCGAGCGGGCGCTCGCCGTTTACCAAGGTCCGCCCCCCGAAGTGTGGCTCTATCGCGGCGCGTGGCAGGAATGGGCACTGACCGAGGCCGACGTCCTGGTGCCGCTCTCCCAGGAAGAGCTGCGCGCCAAAGTCCTGGCGATCTTCCGCCATCAATCGCAGAAAGACACCGCCCCCTTCCCCGGCGGTCACGACGACCGCGAATTCTGGCAGCGGGTGGAGGCACGGAATCTCGAGACCGCCGCCCGGGCCGACCGGCTCGGGCTGCCCGAGTATTACGCGATGGAAGCCTATGTAATTCAGCATACTTAGCCGCAGATCGTTGCACCGCGCACCGGCTGTTCATTATGTTGGCCCCGCGTCTTCCCCCTTAGGAGGAGGCCAGCAATGAACGCAACGACTACAAAAGCACTCAGCTTGGCTCTCGTCGTCGCCGTTTGGACAATCGTCTCACATCTCGGGAAGCTGCCGCTGCAGCTGTGGCCCGTGATTGTGGGCCTCGCCTGCTTCGTGGGCGCCGGCGGCGGAATGATGGGACTCCAGAAGTCGATTCTTGGCAGTCTGTCCGGGGTAGTATGGGCGCTCGTCTACGGCTCCGTGGCCAGCGCGCTGGGACACTCGGAAGTAGCAGACGCATTGCTCCTGGGCGCCGCGGTGTTCGGCATGGTCTTGCAGGCGCGCGTGCCGTTGCTGTCGTACACGGCCGGCGCGTTCATCGGCGCCGCCACGGCGCTGGGTGCCCGCGCGGTGACGATCAATGGCGGCATCCGCGTCGCGATCGCCTTAGCGATCGGCTGTGTGCTGGGAATCGTGGCAGAACGGGTTGCGGAGATGATTGGTCGGATGCGGGTCGTTCCAGCGATGTCGAACCGCTGATCGCACGCTGCTCGGAAGGGAGCAAGGCACATGCGTCTAGGCTCACTCGCCGCCGCATGTGCCTTTGCCGTTTCACCGCTCGCCGCACAGGATAGCACCCGCAGCGCTCAAGATTCCGCGCCGCGGGTGTTTCTCGATTGCCCCGATACGTTCTGCGATTTCGACTACTACCGCACCGAAATCACGTTCGTGAACTGGGTCCGCGACCGTCAGTTCGCGCAGGTGCACGTGCTGGTCACCACGCAATCTACGGGCGGGGGACAACAATTCACCGTCGACTTTATCGGGTCCGAGCGGTTCGCCGGCGCGGCGGACACGCTGCACTGGATTTCTACGACCAGCGACACACAGGATGATATCCGCCGCGGCCTGGCCCGAACCTTCAGACTCGGATTGATCCGGTTCGTCGCCAAGACGGCGGTGGCGCCAAATATCGAGATCTCCTACAACGCACCGGCGAATGCCGCCGCACAGGTGCACGACCCGTGGAATTATTGGGTCTTTCGCGCGCAGATGAACGGGAATCTGCAGGGCGAGAAGACATTCAAGTTCCAAAACTGGTTCAGCACTCTTTCCGCCAATCGCGTGACCGAGGCATGGAAAGTCCGTCTTTCTATAAACCAGAATTACAACCAGAGCGACTTCACGATCACCACGTTCGATTCGCTGGGGAATCCATCCGGCGAACAAGTCATCACGAGTATTAGTCGCGGGTACGATGCGAGCGCACTGATGGTCCGAAGCTTGTCGACCCACTGGTCGGCCGGGGGCCGCGGATCAGTGTCGTCCTCAACCTTCCTTAACGAGAAGCTGGCAACTTCAATAGCCCCTGCAATCGAGTACGACGCCTATCCATACTCGGCATCAACGCGACGACTGCTCACATTCCGTTACGAGATCGGGCCGAAGACATTTCGGTACCGCGACACCACCATTTTCAACCGCGTAGCCGAGACCCGGTTCAATCAGCTATTGAATGTTTCGCTCAGTGTGAAGCAGCCGTGGGGCTCGACCGGTATCGCGGTGGAGGGCAGCAACTACCTGCACGATTTCCGGAAGAACCGCGTGACCGTGTTCGGCAACGGCGAATTCCGGCTGTACAAGGGACTCTCGCTCAATTTCGTCGGGAGTGTCGCGCTGATTCATGACCAGCTGTTCCTACCGAAGGCGGGCGCGACGGAGCAGGAAGTGTTGCTGCGGCGGCGCCAGCTCGCGACGTCGTATAACTATTTCACATTCTTCGGCTTGAGCTATACGTTCGGCTCGAAGTTCGCCAACGTCGTGAATCCCCGCTTCGAAGGCGGGGGCGGCGGCTTCTTCATCATCCAGTAATCGGCCCTACAAAAGACCAAACCCGGAGCCACGCGCTGCACTCCGGGCTGGTGAGGCCGGGCCAAGCGGCCGTCGACGCTTGGGCCACGACCTCTGCTCGTACTGCTGCGAATGTAGAGCCGTTTCCGCCTTGGCTTTGTCAGAGATCGGTCCAGCCACGTCCGGGAACTGTTGCAGCGGTCCGTCGAAAGGCGGATTCTTCAGACCATGATTCTCCGCGTGCGCCGGGGCGCCGTGGTCGGCACTCTGCTCGTTCTGGCATTCGCCGTGGCGGTGGTGCTCGCGGTGCAGGCCTATGGCGTCGCGCGCTATCACCGCGCGCAAGCGGATCGTGTGCTGCGCGACTACGCGGCCCTGGCGGCCGCACGCGTCGCCCAGCGCAGCGCCAGCGAGATCTACTACGCCGTCATTCCACCGTTGAAGGCGGTTCAGCACGCCTACGAGATGGCGCCACACGCGCCGCCGCCGGCACCAAAAGACCTGCGGGTCGACGAGATGGAGCATGAATTCTCGCTCAAGCCCTACATTCGCTTCACGTTCCGCATGGACTTCAAGACACATCGCCTGCAAACGGCAGGCGCGCCGTTGCCGGCCGCGGTACGCACCTGGCTCATCGACACACTTCCGGTCCACACGCGAACCGTCTACGACACGTCGTGGCACATGGGGACCGTCCTCGGGCGTCCTGCCGGCGAACGTCGCTATGTCGCCTATACCGTGCTGCGCGATTCGACCGGGGTATTGCGCACCGCACTCGGCTTCGACGTAAAGCCCGAAGTGTTACGCCCGCTGGTGGTGCATGCGACCGAGAAGTTTCCGTTGCTGCCGCGGCCGCTGACCGGAGGGGTGCAGTACGACTCGATGGGATCGATCATCATCACGGACCGCTACGGCTACGAGATCTATCGCTCCGCGGTGCAGTACACCTCTCCGTTCACGGCGCGCGACACCGTCGGCACGGACATGGGCGATCTGCACGCCCAAGCCACGCTGCGCGCCTCGGTCGCGGACCAGCTCATCATCGGCGGATTGCCGAAGTCCCGACTGCCGCTGATCCTCGGCCTGCTGGCGTTGACGGCCGTCTTGATCGGCACCGCGCTCGTGCAGCTGCGGCGTGAGTCGCAACTCGCGCGCTTGCGCACCGATTTCATCTCCGGTGTTTCCCATGAGCTGCGCACGCCGTTGGCGCAGATTCGCATGTTTTCCGAGACCCTGGTGCTCGGCCGTGTGCGTTCCGACGAGGAGCGGCGGCGCTCGTTGGCGATCATCGACCAAGAATCACGGCGACTGACGCACCTCGTCGAGAACCTACTGCACTTCTCGCGCGCAGAGCGTCGGACGGCGCACGTGACGCCCGAGCCGACCGCCCTCGCGCCGCTGGTGCAGGAAGTGATCGATGGCTTCGCGCCGCTGGCGGCCGCGAGCGGCGCGACGTTGTCGGCGGCCGTCCCCGGCGACCTCGTCGTGCCCGCCGATCCGGGCGCGGTCCGGCAGATGCTGTTGAACCTGCTCGACAACGCGGTGAAGTACGGGCCCGCGGGGCAGGAGGTGCGCATCGGAGCAACGCGCGACGACGGAGCGGCGCGGCTCTGGGTGGATGACGGCGGACCGGGCATTCCCGGACCCGATCGGGAACGTGTGTGGGAGCGCTTCTGGCGGCTCGAGCGCGACCGCGGCTCCGCGATCGCCGGCAGCGGCATCGGGCTCGCGGTCGTACGCGAGCTCGCGAGCCTGCACCACGGGCGCGCGTGGATCGACAATCCGGCAGCAGGCGTTGGCACACGCGTTGTCATCGAGCTCCCGATATGACCGCGTCCGCCAGTCCCATGCCCGCCAAACGGATTCTCGTCATCGAAGACAATCCGGATCTCGCCTACGGGCTCCGCAACAACCTCGAGATCGAGGGCTACGACGTCGAAGTCGCCAAGGACGGCACGAAGGGCCTATCGCGTGCGAAAGCCGGACAGCCCGATCTCGTCGTCCTCGATTTGATGCTGCCGGGAATGGATGGCTTCCGCGTGTTGCGGGCGCTGCGCGATGATGGACACGGCATGCCGGTGTTGATTCTGACCGCGCGCGGTGAGGAAGCCGACAAAGTCCGTGGGCTTCGGCTCGGCGCCGACGATTACGTCACGAAGCCGTTCGGCGTGCTCGAGCTGCTGGCGCGCATCGAAGCCCTGCTGCGCCGCACCGCCGCACCGCGCAAGAACGGTGGACCGCCGGCGCCGGTATTCGAGAAGTTCGGCGACATCGAAGTGCTGACGCCGTCGCGGACGGTGCTGCGCGATGGCGCGCCGGTCGCTCTCACGCCCAAGGAATACGATCTGTTGATCGCGCTGCTCCGGCGCGACGGCGCCTGTATCACGCGCTCCGAGCTGCTCACGGAGGTCTGGGGCTACAGTGCTGAAGTCATGAGCCGCACGGTCGATACGCATGTGGCCGAGCTGCGGCGCAAGCTCGAGCACGATCCCGCCAATCCCCGACACATTCTCACGGTGCGTAAGACGGGCTACCGACTCGCACGGTGACCGTGAGCGCGCAACAAGCCGAAACACTCCGGCGCTTGCATGTCGAAGGACCGATGCTGGTGTTGCCCAACGCCTGGGACGCCGGCAGCGCACGACTCTTTATCGAAGCCGGTTTCTCAGCGCTCGCGACGACGAGCGCCGGCATCGCGTTCAGCCTCGGATACATGGACGGCGAGCGGATCAGCCGCGACGAAATGCTGGCCGCCGTTGCACGCATCACCCGGCGAGTCTCGGTGCCCATCACCGCCGACATGGAGGCGGGCTACGGGCGCACGCCCGATGCCGTCGCGGAAACGGCGCGCCGGGTGATCGACGCGGGCGCCGTCGGGATGAATCTCGAAGACAGAATCGAACACGGTCCGCTCCTCGATTTCTCACTCGCCGTCGAGCGCGTGCGAGCGGCTCGCGTAGCGGCGGACAAGGCGGGCGTGTCGATCGTGATCAACGCGCGCACCGATACCTTCGAAGCACCGGAGATCCCGCGCGGCGGCCGGGTGGCTGAGGCGGTGCGCAGAGGCAACGCGTTCCGGCAGGCGGGCGCAGATTCGGTGTTCGTACCGTTCGTGGGCGATCGCGGCACGATCGAGCAGCTGGTTCAGCAGATCGACGCACCCGTCAACATTCTCGGCGCACCCAACGCGCCTTCACTGAAAGAGCTTGCTGCTCTGGGCGTCCGGCGGGTGACGTTCGGGTCTGCGCCGATGCGCGCCACCCTCGGCTTGGTGCGACGCATGGCGCGGGAGTGGAAAGAGAAGGGTACCTACGGGACGCTCGAGGCGTACGGCATTCCGTTCGCCGAGCTGCAGAAACTCTTCGGCGACCGCTAGTTCAATTCGACGTGCAGATGGTCGGCGGTGCCGACGTGCCGCTTCGTATCGAACCCCATCGACCAGAAATAGAGCTGCACACTCCAATTCTTCAGCGTGCCGCGACCCGTCGTTCGGAGATCGACCGCGTGCACCCATCCATCCGCGCCACGGTAATGCCGGCTGTGGAGCTTCTCGGGCAATCCCATGCGACCGTAGTCATCGGGCTGACGGCCCGTGTCGGTGATGAGAATATCCCTGTCCACGAGGATCGCGGTCGACAGGGCCAGTCGCAGAAGCGGATGAACGGAGGTGTAGTACGCGCGAACGGGAGCAGATTTGGCATGCACGCTCGCGAGATACAGTAACGAATAGCCGCAGTAGAACACGACCAGGGGCAGCGCCACCCATTTCGCCAGCGGCATCACCAAAGCACGCCCGCCCTTCCCTCCTCGTTTCGCAAACCTGCGTGCGATCCAAACGGCGTAGGCGGTCACCACGCCGCCGGTCAGGAATGCCGCCACCAGTACCGCCACCCACACCGGCGTTCGCCCGTGCTCGTAGATGAAAACAGAGCCGCGCACCAACACGACGAACGGCAAGGCGATGATTAGAGCGATCTTGAGGAAGGCGATCAGCGCTTCGCCCGCCAGCGCCTTCCATTCGGTCGGCGTGGACGGCGCCGCCTGCCGCCATTTCCGCCGCCACTCCTGCTGCGCCTCCTTCTTGAGGCGCGCCAAGCGAACAGCCACACCGTCCATGCGGAAAATGTACGTATCAGATTGCATCCGGGCTTCAACGTCATCAAACCGTCATCCAGTCGTAGGTGGGATCTCACGGATCGATGTGCAAAGCATCATGCTGGCGCCGTCTCTTTGAACAATCCCCCACCGGAGCGTTCCATGAGACTGCGTTTGCTCGCTTTGTCGACCGTCGTCATGGTTGTGTGTTGCACTCCAGAGAGCCCGCAGACGGTCGCGGTCTCCGCGGATTCGTCGCGAGTCCGATTCTACCAGGAAAAGCGCCCGGAAGGCTTCGAGATCGGGCGGGCGTTTCAAGCGCAGCAATCCCTCGATGTTACCGTGGGTGACATCCCCGAGGACGTCAGCACGATTCCTCCCGCCACTTCTGCAAACATGCTCATCCGCACTGCGACTGCGTCCATCGAGGTGGACTCACTCGAACGCGCGATCGCGGCAGTGAAAAAGCTCGCGGCGCGTCTAGGAGGCTATGTCGCTAATTCCGGCATCGAGGCGGGGAAGAACCGCTTGCGGAGCGCGATTTTGGAAATGAAGATTCCCGCCCCGCGCTTTGAAGAGGTGCTCACCGGACTCGAGCCGATCGGTAAGCTCGAATCGGTCAATGTCAGCGCCCAAGACGTTGGTGAGGAGTATGTCGACGTCGACGCTCGCATGCAGAACGCGAGACGGCTTGAGGCTCGTTTGATCGACTTGTTGGCAAATCGTACCGGCAAGCTCAAGGACGTCCTCAGCGTCGAAGAAGCGTTGGCGAGAGTGCGTGGCGAGATCGAACGCTACGAAGGACGGATTCGCTACCTCAAAGCGCATACAGCGACCAGCACCATCAGTGTGACCGTGCATGAGCCCGTTCCGGTAGTTGGAGGCCCAGGCCACACCGTGATGGGTGACGCTCTGCGGCAAGCATGGCGCAACTTTGTTGTGCTCGCCTCGCTCGGGGTTCAGTCCCTTGGAGTGGTGATTCCTCTCGGCTTACTTGCGTTCGCGGGTTGGCTAGTGACGCGACGCTGGCGAGTTGGCCAACGGGCTGCATGAACGTCCTCTTCCTTTATCTAGCGAACGGCGGAGGTTGACCCTTACGGTCCCATGCGGTCTCTTCGTCTCTTACCATCGCTCTCACTCAGGAGGCCGCTATGCCCGACACGATCCGGAAGCTCGACTACTACTACATCACGGCGCCTGACAAGGCGGGTGAAGGCGCACGCGTGTTAGGCGCGCTTCGAGATGCCGGCGTGAATCTGCTGGCCGTGCACGCGTTCCCGAGCGCGCGTCGCTCGCAGATCGACATCGTTCCCTCGGACTCCGCCGCGTTCGTCAACGCCGCGAAAGCGGCGGGCGTCAAGATCTCGAAGCCGAAGACCGTATTCCTGGTCGAAGGTGATGATCGTGCGGGCGCCATGGCCTCCTTGCTCAACCGGTTGGGCAGCGCGGGCGTCAACGTCACAGCGACGAGCGCGGTGCGGTCCGGATCCGGCCGCTACGGGGCGCTGCTATGGGTTAAGCCCCGGGACGTGAAGAAGGCGTCGGAAGCTTTAGGGGCTATGTAGGTTCAATATCGGGTATCAGAAAGCGACCCCCTTTGGAGGACATGAGTCATGGCGTCACGAGCTGAGCGGTTCAAGAAAGCCGCGGTGAAGGCCGCCAAGACGGCGAGGAAGTGGGCGGCGACCGCCGCACGCGAAGCCGACCGGCTGCTCGAGGAAGCGCAGAAGCGCGTAGAGACTGAACAGCGCCAGCGGCGGATCAAGGAAGCGCTCCGCCGCACCGGGAAGGTACTGAAGGCGGTCGGACGCGCGGCGATCGTGGCGGGGATCGCGGCGGGGATTGCATCGGCACGGGCCGAGAAGCGCGCGCGCAAACTCAGCAAAAAGGCGAGACGTTAGTCGGCCCGCTCGGCCCCGCTCAGCTTGAGCAGGCGGCTCCACTGCGCCGCCGTTACGGGACTCACCGACAGCCGTCCCTGCCTTACGATGGGAAGATCCGTGAAGGTCTTGTCGGACTTGATCTGCGCAAGTGTCACCGGTTGGGGCAACCGCCGATGCGCTTTGAGATCGATCACGACGAGCCGCGGATCTTTCTTTTTGGGATCCGCATACGGCGCGGATATGACGGTTGCCCAACCGACTACCGCTTTCTCGCCACCCGTGTGGTAGACGAGGACTTGATCGCCCGGATGCATGGCGCGGAGGTTCCGTAAGGCCACCGGGTTTTTCACGCCGTCCCAGACGGCTGTCTCTTCCCGCTCGAGATCGGCATAGCTGTACGCCGTCGGTTCCGTTTTGACTAACCAATAGTTCGCCACTGTTAACCCCGCGGTATGGCCGCGGGGTTGGCCACCCGCGCGGCCCAGTCCTGAATGGTTGTGGCCAGCTCCTGCATCACGTCGTCTTCCGACTTCCCAGTGCGCTTCGGCACTTTGAACGAATGATCGCCTTCGTCAATCAGATGCAGCGTCGCCCGCTCGCCGAGCTGCTGCACGACCCCTCGTAACAAGTCGAGCTGGGCGAACTCGTCGCGCGTGCCCTGCAGAAACAACATCGGCACCCGCACCGCCGACAGGTGCTCCGCGCGAGTGATCCCCGGACGTCCGGGCGGATGTAACGGGAAGCCGAGGAACACGAGTCCCCGTAGGCCCGGTAGCGGTTCTGTAGATTGTGCCTGAGACGTCATCCGGCCTCCAAACGACTTGCCCCCCGCGATCAACGGGAGTTCAAGCCCCTCGCGCGCGGCCGCAGCGACAGCCTCCCGCACTGCTGCTTCGGCAACCGCCGGCGAATCGGGCCGGCTTTTCTTTGCCTGCATGTAGCGTGGCGCATCCCCGCCCCGGCGCCATGCGCGAGCACCAGCAGTGCTCGCGCACCGGCCGGAGCGGTCAACAGATGGTCCATTTATTTCAGTCGCTCGTTCAACCGTTCCAGTACGCCTACCAGATTCGGCTTGAGCTCCAGGACACGGGCCACCGGGTCGTGCCCCAGCTTCTGCATGCGCTTCAGCGCATTCGCAATGGTGAAATTGCTGTTGTGGAGCTTGCCGTTGACCTCGTCCCACTCGATCGGCATGGACACCGGCGCCTGCGGCGACGGCCGCACGCTGTAGGGTGCGACGATCAACTGGACGTACACTTTGCCTTCACGTTTGCTGATCGTCCGTGCCGTGGTCGCGATGTCGGTGTGCTGATCGGTGACGAGCCGGGCAAACAAAATCGCGAGCTGCAGGGATTGCGCGTAGGTGAGCTGCCGGCCGAGCGGCAGCATGATGTGCAAGCCTGATTTTCCCGTGGTCTTGATGAACGCCGGCATGGCGACGTCATCGCACAGTTTCTTCATCGTCTTGGCGAGGGTAATGACATTCGCAAACGGCGCCTCTTTGGGATCGAGATCGATGAGGCACCAGTCCGGGCGCGTGAGGTCGTCGATGCGGCTCATCCAGATGTGCAACGGGATCGTTCCGAGGTTCACGAGGTAGACCAGCGTCTCGACGTCGTTGCACACGAAGTATTGGATGTCGCGCTGCGTATCCTCGCTCCAGATCGGAATCGTCTGAATCCAGTCCGGCACAAACCCCGGCGCGTCTTTTTGATAGAATGACTTGCCGTTGATACCGTCCGGATACCGCGTGAGCACGACGGGGCGATTCTTCAAATACGGCAGCAACCACGGTCCCATGCTGCGGTAGTATTCGATGAGATCGCCCTTCGTGTACTTCTCCTCGGGCCAGAATACTTTGTCGAGGTTGGACAACTTCACTTCTCGGGGAAGAGGGACGGGGGAAGGGGGAAGGGTAAGGCCCTGCTCACCTTCCGCATGGTTTACCCTTCCCTCTTCCCCCTTCCCGCTTCCCGGCATCGTCACATCTTCGGGCTTCTTATCGTCGCGGAATCTGACGAACACTGATTGCCTTAAGAGTCCGTCTTTCGTGAACTCCTTGTACCGAACGTCGCACACGAGCCGCGGCTCGACCCACGTGTGATCCGGTCCCTTGGGTAGCGCGCCGTGTTCCGGTGGATCGCACGGCGGGGTCTTGCGGACGAGGCTTTGGAGTGTGGCGCTGATTTCCGCCAACTCATTGCCGCTGAATCCCGAGCCGGCACGGCCGCAGTAGATCAGTCGGCCGTTCTTGTACGCGCCGACATGCAGCGAGCCGAATCCGCCGCGCGAGCCCTTGGGCTTCGAGAAGCCGACGACGACGAAGTCGTCGATGCGATCGGCGCGGATCTTCAGCCAGTCAGAGGACCGGCCATTGCGATACGGGCTGTCCGCTTGCTTGGCGACGATGCCTTCGAGCCCAAGATTCACGACCTGCTCGTAGAGCGCCTCACCATTCTTTTCGAAGTGCTCCGAATAGCGCAGCGGCCCGGTCGGCGGCAAGATCTTCTGCAAGATCTCTTTGCGCCTGATGAGGGGCAGCTTGCGAAGATCGTAGCCCGCGAAGGCGAGCAGATCGAACACGTACAGCGTCGCCGGCGCCTCGATCGCCGCGCGCTTCACCTCGGCGCGCCCGGACAACTTGGCGCGCGCCTGCAGCTTCCCGAAACTCGGGTGGCCGGATTCGTTCAACACCACGAGCTCGCCGTCGAGAATCACGCCGTCATACGGGATCGCCTTGACCGCGCGCGCAATCTCCGGGAACGCGCCCGCGAAGTCGAGTCCCTTGCGCGAATACAGTATCGCTTCGCCGTTCTGGCAGGCCGCGCGCATGCGATAGCCATCGAGCTTCACCTCGAACAGCCAACCGGCCTTGGAGAACGGCTGATCGCGCGTCTCCGCGAGCATGAGCTCCGTGTCCGCAACCCGCAGGTTCCGCTTCGGCGCGCCGAGTTTCTCGAGCTCCTTCTTGATCGGCTCGGCGCGCTGCTTGGCGTTGCGGAGCTCGTCATTGGTGAGGCCAGACAGAACTGATTCGTTCGAGTACGGCTCGGTGGAGATGTACTCGTCACGCTCTTTGATGAGCAGCCACTCTTTCGGAGTCTTCTTGAGTTTGATCAGGGTCCAGCGGCCGCGCAGTTTGTAGCCGCGGAGCTCGAACAGGAGCTTCCCCTTTTCCAGACCTTCATATGGGTCTTCGAGCGGAACCCACACGCCGCGGTCCCAGACGATGACCGTGCCCGCGCCGTAATTCCCTTCGGGAATCACACCCTCGAAGTCGCCGTACTCGAGCGGATGGTCTTCGACGCGGACGGCGAGACGCTTATCGGCTGGATTTGCGGAGGGACCTTTGGGGACGGCCCACGACATGAGCACGCCGTTCATTTCGAGACGCAGATCCCAATGCAACCGCGTCGCGTCGTGCATGTGCACGATCAACAAGCCCCCGGGTTTGGGGGCGGCTTTCGGAGCTACTCCCCCGGGCTCGGGAGTTCTGTCAAAGGCGCGCTTCGTACGATACGTGCTGAGCGAATCGGCTTCTTCGGAGCGGGCCTTCCGACGGGTGGGCATGAGCGCGTATCATACCCCACTATGGCCGCTCATTCCATCGGTTCCGCTACGGTGTCGTTTGGCCTCGTCTCCGTACCCGTGCAGCTCTACGCTGCCGGCGAATCCAAGGCCACCATCACGTTCAACTGGCTGCACAAGAAAGACGGCGCCCGACTCAAGCAGCAGTACGTCTGCTCCAAAGACGGCGAGAAGGTCGAGCGTGATGAGATGATCAAAGGCTATGAATTCAGCAAGGGCCAATACGTCACGTTCACGCCTGATGAGTTGAAAGCGTTGGAAGAGCGAGCCACCGGCGCGATCGACATCATCGAGTTTCTTCCAGCCGAGAAGGTGGACCGCATCTACCTCGACCGCACCTATTTCCTCGGACCCGATAAAGGCGGCGAGCGCGCGTACAAGCTGCTGGCCGACGCGCTCGAGAAGACCAAGCGCGTCGCGATCGGCCAGTATGCTGCGCGTGGCAAGCAGTATCTCATCATGGTCCGCCCGATGGACGGCGCGCTCGCGATGGAGCAGCTGCGCTACGCCGACGAGATTCGCGAAATCGCCGAAGTGCCGATTCCCAAGACCGAAGTGAAGAAGCCCGAGCTCGATCTCGCGATCAAGTTGATCGACCAGGCGGCGACGGAGGAATTCCACCCGGAGAAGTACAAGGACAACGTGCGCGAGCGGATGCAGGAGCAGATCGAGCGCAAGGTCGAGGGCAAGCAGATCACGGAGGAGCCGGAGGAGGCACCGAAGGCCAAGGTGCTCGACCTGATGCAGGCGCTGAAGCAGAGTCTGGAAGGGGAAAAGGCGGAGAAGGCCGAAGCCAAGTCAGCCGCGAAACAGCCCAAGCGCCGGAAAGTCGCCGGAGGCCGCTAAAGCATTATCTTGGGGCGACTCTTACCCCGAGGGTGAGCGGTGCAAGACACGTTCTCGACGACTGCGAATGCGCCGGGCCCGCTGTTTTGGATCATCTGCTTCGCCGTCGCGCTGTTCGAAATCGCCAGCATATGGAAGCTCTACCAGAAGGCCGGCTACCCCGGTTGGGCCGCGATCATCCCGATTTACAATGCGATTGTCATGATCCAGATCGCGCGCAAGCCGGTATGGTGGATTCTGCTCTATTTGATTCCGCTGGTGAACGTCATCATCGCGATCATCGTCACGCACAACGTGTCCGTGAATTTCGGAAAGGGCGTCGGGTTCACGCTGGGACTCATTTTTCTGGGTCCGATCTTTTATCCGATTCTGGCGTGGGGTGATGCGGAGTATCAGCCAGCGTCAGGAACTCCCGTGCCAGCTTAGGTCCCATTCCTTTTTCTTCGTGCTTGAAGAAGATGTAGGCATCGGTCCAGGCCTCGCCCCCCCCGCCCCCCCCGCCCCCCCCCAAGGCCTGGACCTTCTGCATCCAGTCCCGCAGCGAGTCTTCCGCATAGCCTTCGTCGCGTAGCCGCATGTAGCCAAAGTCGGCTGTTGCGACGAGCGGCGTGGTCCCTTCCTGCGTATCCGCGATGCACAGTGCGGTGTTCGTGCTCCGCAACAACTCGTAGACGTCGTCTGACCACCACGATGGGTGACGGAACTCACAGGCCGCGCGGACATCCGACGGCAACTGTGTGAGTAGATCACTGAGCCGCGCCTTGTCTTTCTTAAAATTAGGGGGTAATTGAAACAGCACTGCGCCCAGCTTGGCATCAAGCTTGCGAATCGTCTCGAGGAAGAAGCGGAGCGGGTCGTCGATGTTCTGAAGGCGCGCGAAGTGAGTAATGCGCTGTGGCGCCTTGAGAACGAATGTGAATCGCTCGGGCGTCGCTGCATGCCAACCGGCGACGGTTTTGGCGCTGGGCATGCGATAAAACGTGTAATTGATTTCGACCGTGCCCAATTGCTGGGCGTAGAACTCGAGCCACTTGGCGCTCGGGAGCTTGGGCGGATAGAAGCTTCCCTTCCATTCCGGGAAGTTGTAGCCGGACGTACCGACGTGGAGCCGCATGAGTCTAGCGGCAAAGCTAGTCTCACCATTCTTGATGGGGGAGTTGTCGCATGACGAAGCTCAAGTTCACACTCGCCGCGCTGGTGTTCGTCGTAGCAGCCTGCGGAACATCGGCCGAGACCGAACGGAAGCTCGCTGAGCTCGAGCAGGCCAACGCACAGAAAGACAGTTTGATGCAGGACGTGGCCCTGAGCTCGCGGCTCCTCAGCGACATCAATGTCGAAATCGCGAAGGTGAAAGTGCGCGGGAGGCTCAATGTGTCGAGCGAGAGCCCGGTCACCGCGTCGAGCGATACACTGCTCGCCAAGCTGCGCTACGTCGTCACCCGCGTGCGGGAAACCGAGAGCCAGCTGAGTCAGAGCCGCGAGCGCATCAAGAACCTGACCAGCCTGTCGGACAGCCTCCGGGCGACGCTCGACTCGACCGCGAGCAACCTCCAGGCGGTGATCGCGACGCAGAAGCAGACCATCGACCTGCTCACGGATCAGGTCAACACCCTTACGGCGGAGAACGTGGCGCTGCGCGACAGCCTCTCGACCGGGTACTACGTGATCGGGACGAAGGCCGAGCTCAAGAGGAAGGGCATCCTCACCGAGCAGGGCGGCGGCCGCGTGCTGTTCATCCTCTGGCGGACCGGCAAGACGCTGCAGCCGGCGCGCAACCTCGATCCGTCGCTCTTCACGGCGATCGACACGCGCAAGGTCACGCAGATCCCCCTGCCCAGTGCGCGGGCCGAGTACCGGATCGCGTCGCTGCAAGACCTGTCGTACGTGGCTGAGGAGCGTAAACACAACAAGTACTCGGGGACGTCGAGCCTCACCATTACGTCGCCTGTGGATTTCTGGCGCAGCTCGAAGTTCCTCATCATCGTGCTCGAGGGGTCTTCGACGCCAGTGGCCAACCAGGAGCAGCCACGCACTTCTGAGTCACAAGCCGTGAGCCGCTAGCGACGTCTGCAACACTCGACGTGCAAGAGGCCAGGGAAAGCTCTCCTGGCCTCTTGTGCTTCAGGGTAGTTTGCATCTCATGTCTACAAGATGCCCGTGGACCTCCGACAACGCCCAGATGATTGCCTATCACGACACCGAGTGGGGCGTTCCGGTTCACGACGACCGGCAACTCTTCGGCAAGCTCGTGCTCGATGGATTCCAAGCGGGACTCTCGTGGGCCATCATTCTGCGCAAGCGCGACGCGTTCCTGAACGCCTTCGACGGTTTCAATCCGGAAAAAATGGCCCGCTACGATGCGCGTCGCGTTGCCAAGATCCTCAGAGATCCGGGCATCGTCCGTAACCGTCAGAAAGTACGATCAGCGGTCGGCAATGCCCGCGCGTTTCTCAAAATGGTCGAGGCGGGAGAATCGTTGGACGCGTTTCTCTGGCAGTTCGTCGGCGGCGCCCCGAAGCGCAACGCCTGGAAGACGCTCCGCGGCGTCCCCGCGGAGACGAAGGAATCGACGGCGATGAGCAAGGCTCTTGTGGAACGTGGCTTTCGATTCGTGGGACCAACGATTTGTTACGCCTTCATGCAAGCCGTTGGTATGGTCAACGACCATCTCGTGACCTGCTACAGATATCGAGAGCTTACTTCGCCCGCTCCAGGTATTGGCCGGAGCGCGGGTCCACGCGCACCTTCTCGCCGGGGCTGATAAACTCCGGCACTTGCACCGTCACACCGTTGGACAATTTCGCCGGCTTGGTGCTCGCGGTCTTCGTCGCGGTCTTCATCACCGGCGAGGTCTCAACCACCTTCAGCTCGATCACCGACGGCAGCTCGATGGCGATGGGGCGTCCGTCCAACCACTCCACCTGCACGACCATCTCCGGCTGCAACCAGGGCGTGTCCTCACCGACGGCCCGCTCGTCGAGTGTGAACTGCTCGTACGTCTGCTGATCCATGACGTGGACGCCACCCTGGTCCTGATAGAGAACCTGCATCTCCTTCGTATCGAGACGCGCTTCGTTGAGAAAATCGGTGGCGGCGAGACGCTGATCGAAGGTGTTGCCCGAAACGAGATTCCGAAAACGCACCTGGACGAACGCGCGCAGGTTGCCGGGCGTGCGGTGCGTAAAGTCCATGACCCGGCACGGCTGGCCCTCGATCATGAGGACGTGACCTTTGCGAATCTCTGTGGCTTTCATGGGAGCGGGAACTTAAACCGGCTGCCTTGGCACTCCAAGGCCCCGAGTGCTATCGCCTTGCTTGAACCGATGCCGTTTACTAGCGTGAGCAACCTCACACCTGTTTCGCGCGTCGGATTGCAGCTTTCCGCAGCATAGTGTCCACAATGTGTCGCAGGGGTTTTTAGCGTAACGCATTGTCTAGTAGCCAGATAGATGACCGGCACCAAGCTTGCCTCTCTCGTACGCGTAAGGGAGGGACGCATGATAAGGCCCATCATCCATCGTCAGCTGACTCGCGGCGATCTCGCCTGTCTGGTCGAGGAGATCGCCCGAATGGATGTCACCGAAGGTCGCGAGGCCGATCAGGCTCTTCAGGCCGGCGCCGTCGATACCGTCCTCGATTCTCCTGCCGCGCTCGAGGCCGTGTTGGGCCGCGGTGGCGCTCCCGCGCCTCTCCCCCTCACGCTGCTCTGGTACGTCCCCATCCGCGCTCAACTGCGAGTGCGTGGCGTGACCGACATTCTGCTCGCGGATTACGCCGCTACGCTGCCGGTCGTTTTCGCGACCTCGCAGTCGCGGACCGCGATCGCGCAAGCCGAAGACGGCATGACCGAGTGGTGGCGGTTCGTCGCCGCGTTGCCGCAAGGGACGGTCGCGCAGGCGGAAGCGGCGGCCGATGCCGCGGCACTGGCACTCTGGTGGGCAGGGTGTTTCCCGGAATGGGTCGAGCGCGGCAGCTCCGGTCGCGGCACGGTGCGCGCCTACGTGACGTTCGCCGGCCGGATGCTCGCGCTCGCCGCCGATCTCCTCGAGTCCTCCGCACCCGAAGAGGCGGCACTCTGCGCCCGCGCCGCCGATGCGCGCACCGAGCTGCATGCGGCGCTCGCCGAAGCCCGCGTCGAATACATCGGCGACGATCCGCACAGTAGCGAAAGCCGCCTCAACCGATTCTTGAGGCGGCTCGCCGACAACTAGCGCTGCTCTTTCAACGATTCGACGCGCTGCAGGTTGGTCACCGCTTTCCCGTACGTCCCTTCGATTGCCAACGCCGCGCGATACTCTGACTCCGCGGCGCGGTACTGACCGGTCCGCTCCAGCGCCATGCCGAGGTTGTTATGGAACGTGGCAACCTTGTCGTTGCGCTGAACAGCCGTCTTCAAAGGCTCGATGGCGTCCTGGAACCGCTCCAGCCGGATGTACAGCGCGCCGAGGTTGTTGAGCGCCCACACATCCGTGCTATCGAGCACGATCGCGCGCTGGTAGGACGCGATGGCGGAATCCGTCTTGCCCAGCGCTTCGAACGCACGGCCCTGAAGCCGCAGCGGCTCACTCGAAGTCGAATCGAGCGCGATCGCCCGCTCGATGTGAATGAGAGCGCTATCGGGCTGGCCACCCTCCAACAGGACGCGGCTCAGATTGAGCCGGCTCTTCACGTGCGTTGAATCGATGCTGAGCGACTGGACAAAGGCACTCTCCGCCTGCACACGATCGCCCGCCTTCCAAGCCGATAATCCGAGCATGTAGAAGCCCCACGGGTTCGTGGGCCGGCTCTCGGTGTACGTCTTGAAGAGCGCCGTCGCATCGTCATAGCGATGATCACGATACGCGGAGTCTGCGATCTCGAACGTGACGGGACCGGTGATGACGCGCGCCGGCTGCGCGCTGCTGGCCGGCGTGACCGCCACCGGCTTCGACACGACAGGCTCACCCGCCGCTGCCTGATTGGGCGTGCGCTCGTTACAGGCGGCGAAGGTGTAGGCTCCGATCACCGCGCTGAAGATGCCGGCCATGACGAGCACCGGGAAACGCAGCGATCGATTGGACGGATCCACCGAAAATTGATACGACATGGCTCCTCCGGGAGCAGGGTTCGCCCGGAGGAAAAGCATTCAGCAGACCACTACCTAAAACGTTGTAATTCAACGCCCTTTTTCACGACTGTGGTGCAACGAACCCTTTCACGCCGCTAGTTATGTGTCCCGTTGAACACCGAGCCGCCGCATGATTTTCAGGAGGCTCGCGTGATCCGAGAGCCCCAGCTCTTTGGCGGTCTTGGTGACGTGCCAGTCGTTGCGCTGCAGCGCCTGAATCACGATTTGGCGCTCTGCTTCGAGCTTCTGCACCTCGAAGGTGAGCGGTGAGGGGTGAGCGGTAAGCGGGACTCCTCCACGTCTATCGCGGATTTCGGGCGGCACAGCGGCGCGCGTAAGCTCGTCACTGTCTGTCGCGATGATCATGCGCTCCACGACGTTGCGCAGCTCCCGGATGTTGTTGCGGCGCCAGTCGTACGACATCAGCGCCTCGATGACATCAGGCGCGATGGCCTTCGGTCGCATGCCGAAGCGCTCGCAGGTCAACGCGACGAGATGCTGGACGAGGGCCGGCACGTCCGATAGCCGGTCGCGGAGCGGCGGCACGCGCAGGATGTGGGTATTGAGCCGATAGAAGAGATCCTCACGGAAACGACCTTCGCTCACCTCTTTTTCCAGGTCGCGATGCGTCGCCGCCACGACACGAGTGTTTACGTCAATCGTCTTGGTTCCCCCGAGCCGCGTGACTTTGCGATCTTCCAGCACGCGCAAGAGCTTGGCCTGCGCCGCCGCAGACAGGTCGCCGATCTCGTCGAGGAACAGCGTGCCGCCACTTGCCGATTCAAATGCACCCTTGCGGGTGGCATTGGCACCCGTGAATGCGCCCCGCTCGTGTCCGAACAGTTCGCTCTCGACGAGCTCATGCGGCAGTGCCGCGCTGTTGATCGCGACAAACGGCCCTTTGGGGTTGGCGCCGAGGCGGTGCAGCTCGCGAGCGACGAGCTCTTTGCCCGTGCCGCTTTCTCCGACGATCAGCACGGAGCTGGGCACCGGCGCGACGCGGACGATCGCCTCCTTGAGCTTCGCGAGGGCGGGACTCGTGCCCACGAGCGGCGACTCGAGCCCGAAGCCGCGCCGCAGCAGGGTGACCTGCTCGCTCAGCCGGCGGCGGTCGATCGCGTTCTCGACTTCCTGGGCAACACGCTCCATCGGCTCCGCCTTGTCGATGAAGCTGTACGCGCCCAGTCGGATCGCCTCCGCGCAACGGTCGTAGTCGCCCGTTCCTGTGTAGACGATGACCGGCACTCGCAAGCCGAGTCGCTCGATGGATCGCAGGACCTCGAAGCCGTCCATTCCCGGCATCTCGAGATCGAGTATCACGCAGTCGACCGAGTCGCGTGTCAGACTCTCGAGCGCGGCGCGGCCGCTTTTGGCCACCGTGGTCTCGTAACCGCGCAGGCGCTTCAGGTCGTACGCGTACTGCTCGGCCATGGCCGGGACGTCGTCGACGATCAGGACGACGGTCATTGGACCGGAATCTCCACGATGAACGTCGACCCCTTCCCCGGCTCAGTCTCGACCTTGAGCGACCCCTTCGAATCGAGGATCAGTCGCCGCACAATCGATAAACCAAGACCCGTCCCGCCGGGCTTGGTCGTATAGAAGTCATCAAACGCGCGATCGAGCTCCGATTTGCTCATGCCGCGGCCGGTATCGCTGACCGCGATCCGCACCACGCCGTTGCCACCTTCCGTCGTCACCATCACAGTTCCGGCTTTCCCCTCCAGGCTGTCGACCGCATTGCTCAGCAGATTCTCGATCACGCGCCGCAAGACGAGCGCGTCGGCGGAAACCGGCGGCAGGTTCTCCGCCAATTTCGTGCGGACCGTGCCGGAACCGGCCACGGTGTCTCGCACGACCGTGTTCACGTCGGTGGACCGGCGCTCAGATTGAGGATAGAGGCGCGCGTAGTTCGCAGCGAGCGTCTCGAGATAGCTGATGCTCGACTCGACCGTTCCCTGCCGTTCGGTGAATACCACTGGCAAGTCGGCGGGCTGATCGCGCGCAACCTGCGTCAGGTGCCGAAACACGTTGCGGAGCGGCGCCAGGCCGTTCTTCACGTCGTGATTGACCTGCCGCGCCATATCCCCGATCGCGACGCGACGCTCCATGTCGCGAATGCTGGCTTCAACGGGACTACTGATCCGCGTGGAAAGCCAGCTGGCGAGCAGCAGGGCGAACAGCGCCGCGATCAGTACAGCCGCGGAGAACCAGAGATTCACGTTGCGCTGTAGGGCAGACAGAAATGCGTCGGAGCGCGTGACCACGATGCGCGCCTGCTCGACCTGGCCGGGGCCATCCGCCGCATCGACGAATGGCAGCGTGACCACCGCGACGACACTGGCGGCGCTGTCCGCTTTCACAGAATCGCGCGGCAACGCGAGCGCGACGCCCAGCTCCGGATCGCGTGTCAATCGAGCCAGGAATGACGAATCGACGGCGACGCCGCCGATGAGCCGCAGGGTCTTGCCGAGCCGCAACGAGTCACTTGTGACGAGTGCGAGGAACGGCCCCTCGGCCGCCGCGGCACGGACCAATGCGGCCCCGCCGTGCGGAATCGCCGGTCCCAAGCGTTCGAATTCATTGCGGAAATGGCCGGACGAGACGACCCGTCCCTCGTCGTTCTGAATCTGGAGAAAATCGAGGCCGGCGAGCCGCATCGCGTTACCCGCGTAATCGAGGATGTAGCCGCGATCCCCGCCCGCCCCGCCCGCCCCGCCCCCCCCGCCCCCCCCGCCGCGGACCAGATCGGTCCGAAACGTGTTGTCGTCAGCGAGCGAAGTCTTGAGTGCCGCCAGACGACCCGCGATACGATCGGTCTCGCGCGCGATGTCGGCGCGGATGACACCGACCAGTGCATCGACACGGCGTTCGTACTCGCCGGTCACGCGCCGCGACATCTCAGTGCGGATGCCGAGGCCGAACACGAGCAGCGGAACGAGCACCACGACGCCAAAGGCGGCGAGGAGGCGCGTGCGAAAACTCATTGATGGACGGTCCCGTCCTGGTCGACGGTCCAGCGGGCCACACCGCGCCGCGCGATCGCGGTCGCCCGTGTATCCACGAGCGCCGTAATCGTGGCCGCCCACGACGGCAACAAGTCCTTCGCGGCGCGGCACGGATCGGTCGTGATTCGGGGCAGCGCGATGACGTACCCCCACTCCTTGCCGCCCGCGACCGCGGCGCTCAGATCATCGGGCGCTCGCGCTGCGGTCGCTGCGTGTGTGAGCGCGGCAAGCCGGCCGGCGAGCTCGCGGGCCGTTGGGTCGCTGCGGGCGTACAAGATGCGGCGCGGCGTCGCCGCTGCGGGGGCCGGCGAGGAAATACCCTGCCCGCTTGCGGCTCCACAGGCACGCAAATCGAGCCACCAGAATCCGCCTTCCGCGCGCCGCGCCTCGGCACGCACCGCCTGTTCCAGACCGTCAAACCTGCTGCCGCCTGCCTCAGCGGTGACGAAGACGTAGGTGCGATCCCACGGCAGCGCGACGATGGCCAGGTTCGGCAACGTCGCGGCGTAATCGCGCAGCGCGCGGTCGCGGGTGACCAGCAGATCGACGCCGGCGTCCAGCAAGTCGCGCGCATCGCCGCTCGTGGGAGGGGCGGGGGGGGCGAGCCGGAATACGAGCGTGTCGCCACGCTCGCTGTGCGCGCGAATCTCCTGCGGTGTCGTGGTAGCGCTCGTCGCCCAGTAGCGGCCGGTGCCGATCGGCCAGCTCGAATCGGGCGCGGCCTTCGCTACGGCCAACGCGGCATCGCCGAGTACCGCGGGGACGTCGCCGCGAGGCTTCGCCAGTGCGACCGTCACCACTCGCGGATCGGGCGCGGCCAACGTGTAGCCGACGCCACCCTTTCCGTACACGACGTCCTGCGCCGTTACCGGCGCCCCATCCCAGTAGTGCGCGTCATCGCGCAACCGGAACGTCCAGCGTCGCCCGTCGTCTTCGCGCACCCACTTCTCTGCCAGCTCCGGCAGGACGTTGCCCTGGCAATCGACACGCACCGGCGTCTCGTACAGATGGCGGAACACGATGCGCTCCGCGTCATTGCGGGCGATGGGCGCGTGCCGAGGATCCACCGGTTCGGTGAGTCCGATGGTGATCGTTCGTGGGCGTGTCGTGACATCGCCCGTGGAGAGGAGGCACGGTTCGCTCGCCACCTCCGCCGGAGCCGCAGCCACCCCACCTCCCGAGCGTCCGATTTGCGGCGTGGCGCACGCGGCGAGCAGGGTTACGCCGATGGCGACGTGGACTCGATGTGCTGGCATGAAATAACGATACACTACACTATCTCTCCATGGGATTCGCCCGCAGCGTTCTGCTCAAAGCCTCGCGCAGCCAATGGCTCGCGAGACAGCTTCGCGATCGGCGTTTCTTCCAGCGTGCGGTCCGACGCTTCATGCCGGGCGAGACACTCGACGCGGCGCTCGACGCCGCGGCGCAATTCGGCAAGGCGGGCATCGGCAGCGTGCTGACCGAACTCGGCGAGCAGGTGACGAGCCGAGCGGAAGCCGCGGAGGTTCGCGATCACTACCTCAGCGTCCTCGAAAGAATTCAACGACGCAAACTGCCGGCGCACATTTCGGTGAAGCTCACGCATCTCGGACTCGACGCGAGTCGCGAGGGCTGCGTACAGGACGTCCTCAAACTGGCTGCCCGGGCCGAGCAGGCGCGCTCCTTTCTCTGGATCGACATGGAGGAATCGCGCTACGTCGACGCCACGCTGGAGGTGTATCGGCGCGCGAAAGCGGAATGGTCGAACGTCGGCGTGTGCCTTCAGGCGTACTTGCGCCGCACGGCCGCCGACCTCGACGGGCTCTTCTCGCTCGCGCCCGCCATCAGGCTCGTGAAGGGCGCCTACAACGAGCCCGCCGACATCGCGTTCCCGAAGAAGCGCGACGTCGATGCGAATTACTTTCAGCTCGCGCAGCGCCTGCTCGGCGAGGCGGCGCGACACCGTGGCAAACCCATATTCGGGACCCACGACGTGAGGTTGATTGAGCGGATCCGGGAGGCAGCCGTGAAGCAGCGCCTCGACCCCTCTTCATACGAATTTCACATGCTGTACGGTATCCGCGCAGCGGAGCAGCGCGCGCTTGCATCTCGCGGTCACGGGGTCCGGGTGTTGATCAGCTATGGCAGTGCCTGGTTTGCGTGGTACATGAGGCGCCTGGCCGAGCGTCCAGCGAACATATGGTTTGTGCTCCGTAACGTCGTGTAGATTAGAGACATGATCACCTCCGCCACCGCTCAAGGCTCGAGACGCGAGACCCGCGATTCGGTCGTCATCCGCTTCGCGGGCGACTCGGGCGACGGCATGCAGGTGACGGGGAGCCAGTTCACGCTCGAGACCGCGCTCGCCGGCAGCGACTTCTCGACGTTCCCCGATTTCCCTGCTGAAATTCGCGCGCCCGCCGGTACGACGTTCGGTGTGTCGGCGTTCCAGATTCATTTCGGTGGCACCGACGTGATGACGCCGGGCGACGCGGTCGACGTGCTCGTCGCCATGAATCCCGCTGCGCTCACCGTCGATGTCCACGATCTCAAGGTCGGCGGCACCGTCATCGTCGACACGGCGGCATTCACCGACCGCAACCTGGGCAAAGCGGGTTATGCGAAGAATCCACTCGAGGACGATTCGCTCGCGCGCTATCAGGTGCTGAAGTTCGACATCACGAAACTCACCGCCGATGCCGTGAAGCCGCACGGCCTGACGTCACGCGAAGCGCACCTGTGTCGCAACATGTGGGCGCTGGGATTGCTGCTCTGGATGTACGGCCACGAGCGCGCCGCGACGATCGAATGGCTGAAGCGCAAGTTCGCGAAGAAACCGGTGATCGCCGCCGCCAACATCGCGGCGCTGAACGCCGGCCACGCCTTCGGTGAGACGGCGGAGATGCCGGAGCACCTGGTCGGCTACGTCGTTCCCAAAGCCGTCGCCCGACCCGGCCGCTACCGGACGGTCAGCGGCACTGACGGCCTGGCGTGGGGACTGGTCGCCGGTCTACGCGCGGCGGGCATCGAGAAGATGGTGTTCGCCGGCTATCCGATCACGCCCGCCTCGGCACTTCTGCATACGCTCGCCAATCTGCGCGCGTACGGCGTCGTCACGTTCCAGGCGGAAGACGAGATTGCCGCGAGCGGCGCCGCATTGGGTGCCGCGTACGCCGGTGCGCTCGGTGTCACCTCGAGCTCGGGCCCCGGCATCGCGCTGAAAACGGAGATGTTGGGTCTTGCCATTGCCACGGAGCTGCCGCTCGTCGTGATCGATTCGCAGCGCGCCGGGCCGTCCACCGGCATGCCGACGAAGGCGGAGCAATCGGATCTGTTCCAGGCGGTGCATGGCCGCAACGCCGATTCACCGCTCGCGGTGCTCGCGGCAGCGACCACAAGTGATTGCTTCGACGTCGCCATCGAAGCGGTGCGCCTGGCGACCAAGTACATGACACCGGTCATCGTGCTCAGCGACGGCTATCTCGCGCACGCGGCAGAGCCGTGGCGCATTCCGAGTGAAGCCGATCTGCCGAAATTCCCCGTCAGCTATCGGAGCGATCCGGAAGGCTTTCATCCGTTCCTGCGCAATCCGGAGACGCTGGCGCGGCCGTGGGTGAAGCCGGGGACGCCGCAGCTCGAGCATCGCATCGGCGGGCTCGAGCGCGATTACGACTCCGGACACATCTCGTACGACCCCGACAATCACGCCCGCATGACCAAGGCACGCGCCGATAAGATCGCCGGGATTGCGCGCGACATCCCACTTCAGGACGTCGCGCTCGGCGACGATCACGGCGCGCTCGTGGTTGTCGGCTGGGGATCGACGTTCGGACCGATTCATCAGGCCGTGAAGATCGCGCGCGACGAGGGCCGGGACGTTTCGCACGTTCACGTGCGGTACTTGAGCCCCTTCCCGCGCAACCTCGGCGAGCTGCTCAAGCGGTTCGATCGCGTGCTCGTGCCGGAGATGAACAACGGACAGCTGGTGAAGTTGCTGCGAGCGGAGTATCTGATCCCGGCAGAATCGCTTCCCAAGGTGACAGGCAAACCGTTCCGGGTTACGGAGATCGCGCAAGCGATTCGGAATCTATGACGGTCACGACCATTACCGACGCGCAGCTCGCGCCCAAGGACTATGCCTCGGACCAGGAGGTCCGCTGGTGCCCGGGTTGCGGTGATTACGCGATCCTGAAGGCGGTGCAGAAGGCCTGCGCGGAATTGGGCCTCGTGCGCGAGCGAACAGTGTTCGTAAGCGGCATCGGATGCGCCGCGCGCTTTCCTTATTACATGTCGACCTATGGGTTCCACACGGTCCACGGTCGCGCTCCCGCGATTGCCACGGGGATCAAGCTGGCGAATCCTGACCTGGATGTCTGGGTGATGACCGGTGACGGGGATGGGCTATCGATCGGCGGCAACCACATGTTGCACGTGCTACGCCGCAACGTCGACCTGCAGATCATCCTCTTCAATAACGAGATCTACGGTCTGACCAAAGGCCAGTACTCGCCGACCTCGCGCCGCGGTACGCGCTCTCCGTCGACGCCACTCGGATCGATCGAATATCCCGTCTCGGCGTGCGGATTCGCGCTGGGCGCGGGCGCCCGGTTCGTGGCCCGCTCCGTCGATACGATGCAGGCGCATCTGGTCGCGACACTGAAGCGCGGTCACGCCCATCGCGGAGCTTCGTTCCTCGAGATTCTGCAGAACTGCGTCGTCTTCAACGACGCGGTGTTCGATCACATCACCGGCAAGGAAGTCGCCGCGGACGCGCAGATGCTTGTCGAGCACGGCAAGCCGCTGGTGTTCGGCAAGAACAAGGAAAAAGCGCTTCGCTTGAAGCCCGGCAAGCTGGAGCTCGAAATCGTGCCGACCGGTTCGGATGCGCTGATCCACGACGAAACCAACCGCCCGTTAGCCCAGTTGCTGGCGGCGCTGGAGCCCCCCTTCCCTGCGGCCATGGGTGTGCTCTATTGCAACCCGGCAGCGTCGTACGAGCAAGAGGTCTACGCGCAAACGGGGAGCTCGAAGGGAAAGGGAGACCTCGACGCACTGCTGAACAGCGAACGCACCTGGGAGGTCACCTCATGACCGTTGCGAATCGCAGGCGGGGCGCGGAGCGGCGGGTCAAGCATGTCACGGTGGACATGGAGCGCCGCAGCGGACTCGACCGCCGGATGATCGTGGAATCGGCGACAGCACAGATCCACGCTGTGCTCGAGCTGCTCACACAGCTCGCCGATGCCGGAGCGCTGCGGGACGATTCCCGGCGGTTGCTCGACACGGCAATGTTGCGGCTCCGATTCGCGCTGGAGCGCATGGAGCCGGAATAGCTCGCACGCTGGCGTCCATGCTGTACAAGGCTCCGGTCGGCAATGTCAGTCCGGAAATGTGACCATGCCCGACGCTCGCGACCGCCCCGACCGCCCAGCCATCCTCCTCGACCTCGACGGCACGCTCACCGACAGCGTCTATCAACACGCGCTCGCCTGGCGCAAAGCGCTCGAGCTGGGTGGCATCCAACTGTCGGTGTGGCGCATTCATCGCCGCATCGGCATGAGCGGCGGGTTGCTCGCCGAGAGCCTCGCGCGCGAGACCGGGCACGAGCTGGGCGAAAAGGACGCGGCGAAGATGAAACAAGCGCACGCCCGTCTCTTCGCGGCGCAGATGCGCGATGTGCGGCTGCTCCCGGGAGCGAAAGAGTTGATGCAGCATCTCACCAAGCTGAAGGTGCCGTGGGCAGTGGCGACGAGCGGTGCCCTCGCCAGCGCACGCCCGTTGCTCAAACTCATCGCACTGCCGCCAGGCATCCCGCTCATCACTCGCGACGACGTCCGGCACGCGAAGCCCGATCCCGATCTCTGGCTCGCGGCCGCCGCACGCCTCGGTGTGACGCCCGAATCGGCCATCGCGGTCGGCGACAGCGTGTGGGACCTGCTCGCTGCGCGCCGCGCCCGCGCCCTCGGCGTCGGACTGCTAACAGGCGGCTACGGCCAAGAAGAGCTCGAGCGGGCTGGAGCCTACCGAGTCTATGCGGATCCCGCGGATCTTCTACAGCACATCGACGAGTTAGGCATTAGAGCCTCTTAGCCGTTGCTGAGGACTAGCGGCTCAGCCAGTACGACATCTTCACGAGGAACGTGTTTCTCGGGTACGCATTAAACAGCCGCCCGAAGTCTCCGCGAACGCTCCGCGTTCCCATAGTCGGTTCGAAGTCGTCGCGTCCCTGACTCCACACCACAAACAGCGTCGAGCCAGGCCGATACTCCCAACGCAACACCAGATTCGAATTGAACTGCTTGAAGTTGAAGTCTCCGGGCGTGATTCCCGAATAGGGCGCGTAGCGACTGTCGTACTGCTCGGCGCGAGGGTTCACGACCTGGCGCACGTTCGAGTAATGGCCCTTACTCACGAAGGGGGACGCGTACGCTTGTAGCGTCAGCGTCGTCGACGCGGTGTAATCCAGGCGGAACGAGAGCGAGGTGGTCTTCTGGTCAAGATGGGCGAACGCGTAGTGCGTCCCGCTCGAATCGGTCTGTGTGCCGACGTATTGCGCGTCGCTGATCGAGTGAGAGAGGTTCAGCACCACGGAGCCGATGAACTGCGAGGCGACGCGCATGTCGATCTCCGGGCTCGCGCTGACGCGGGATGAATTCCCCGCATCGCCCCGGAACAGGTTGACGAAGAGGTAGGGCACGATGGGCTTGCGCGAGTCGCCGCCGAACCCTCCCCACGGTGCGAAGTAACGACTGACACGCACCGCGGGTCCGCCGCGTGCCTTGCGATCGTCAAATACATCGCCCAACTGTCCCACGGTGCCGCCCATGTGCACGTACCAGCCGTTTTTGAGCTGCATATGCGCATTGGTGTTGGCGGCGCGCTCGGTCGGCAGCCCATCCGCCGTCCAGTACTGCCACCAATTGAAGTTCCAGAACCCCTGCTGAAAAATCAGGAACGGCCTCAGCCAGTTGAGTGACGCCCAGTTGTTGAACGACTGCTGGTTGGCATACAGCAGGAAACCGAGATCGTTGATCTCAAAGCCGGGGGAACGGCGTTCGTAGCTGGTTTCGAACTGAATGAAGCCGCTGGTGCGCCGGAACAGCAGCTCTTCCGCATCGCCGGCGAGAGAGGTGCGCGTGCTGTCGAAGCGGTTGTCGTCTGGCCGCTGATAGTAATGGACCGAGCTTTGCTGGATGCGCGATATCGCGGCCGGAGTGCCGCTGACGTTGCTGAGATCGAACGACCCTGACAGCTGATAGCGGCCGTTATGAAAGCGGTGCCGGAAGTTGAGCGCGCCGGCATAGGCGCTCTTATTGAGGAAGTTCTCGGTCCATTGATCGGAGTTCCGGTCGACAGCTGTCGCCATGATGCCAATGCCGCTTTCGCCCTTGCGGAAGTCCTGCTGAGCGCGGATCGCAGCATAGTTGGTCAGGGGCTCGATCGTGCGACTGCTGTCGCCGAGCTGCCGCTGCGTGACCGCATCGAGCGCGCCGATGGACAGCCCACTCGGCAGCCGGCCGGTCACCTTTGCGGCGCCGGCGATGTTGCTCGCGGTCGGTGAATTGGCGTCCCCGTACTGACCCCTGAGCTGTGGGCTCCGGCCTACCCGTCGCGAATAGAACAATCCCTCGCCGTAGCAGTTGACGACGCTGCAGTTTACGCCGAACTGGAAAATTCCCGTTCCCTCGACGAAGAAGGGGCGCCGTTCCTGGAAAAACGTCTCGAATGCCGACAGGTTCAGCACGGATGGATCCGCTTCGACCTGCCCGAAATCGGGGTTGACGGTCGCATCGACTGTGATGTTGGACGTGATGCCGTACTTGACGTCGGCGCCCGCCGTGAGCTGCTGCTCATGAATGAATCCGCGCGGCACGTTCTTCGTGACGGCGTAGGGGGCGATCTCGAGTCGCGTCGGCGCGGGCAATCCATCCAGCCCCACAACGTCGCCGAGCTGGGAGACAAAGCCGACCTGCGATACGCGGTACAGCGGCCAACTCACCCGCTCCAGGTGATGGCGATCGATATCACGCCAGACCGCGAAGCCGAAGACGTTGCTGGCCTGGTGCGCGTAGCGGAGCTGTGACAGCGGTATACGGAACTCCGCGGTCCACCCGACCGAGTCCACCTGCGTCGCTACCTCCCAGACGCCATCCCATGTCTCGTCTTCGTTGTTGTCATTGTAGATCGCGTAGTCGCGCTTCACACCGCCGGGGTTCACCGCGAACTCGTATCCGGTGCGGCGGTCGTGATAGGAGTCGATGACAATCTTGATTTGGTCGCAGCACACGCGGATGTCTCGGCGGGCGAGCAGCTTCAAGATGCTGTCGGGATGCGGGTCGAAGGCGCGAACGAACGCGTAAAAGTTGCGGTCGTCGTAGGCGACTCTCGCTTCCGTTCGTAAGGTTGGGTCTGCGTCTTCGACAGGCCGAAACTGCCGGAACGTGGTGATGACCTGCGCTTGCCGCCAAACCTCATCATTGTCTTTCCCGTCGATCACCGGCGGCGTCATCGCTCGTTGGGCGACGGCCGTTGTCGCGGGTGAATGCGTTGGTGGGACGTTGGACGCGGAGCCTTGGAGCGTGAGTATGGCGGCGGCGATCGGCAGAAACGGCGTCATGTGATCCCGGAGTGAAGGCTATTTCTTTGGATGTTACGAGTCGACAAAAGGTTGGTTTCGTGCTAGTTTCGCGCGGCCGCCAACCCAGGGTTCTTACCATGTACAGAGTCTCTCGAGCCGCAATCCTCGCGCTGACGTGCGGGGTTCCGGCCGCCGCGCTCGCGCAGAATCAGGGCCTTCCCACCACGCAGCCCTCGATGGTCACGATCATCCGCGAAGAGGTCAAGGTCGGCCGCACCGCAGAGCACGCACGCAACGAAGCGGGCTGGCCCGCCGCATTCGGCCGGGTGAACTCACCGGATTACTACCTGGCCATGACGTCGATAACCGGGATGCCCGAGGCGTGGTACATCGTTCCGTCCGCCTCCAACGCGGCCTACGGGGAGTCGATGATGCGCTACGACAAGGACGCCGCCACGACGGCGGAGCTCGAACGGTTGAACCGCGCCGACGCCGATCTGATCAACAGCTCGCGGACGATCCAAGCCATGGCCCGTCCGGACCTGAGTATGGGAGCCTTCCCGGATCTCGCAAAGCAGCGCTTTTGGGAGATTTCGATTGCGCGCGTGCGACCCGGTCATGAAGCGGAATTCGACGCCGCCGCGAAGGCCTATGGGGCAGCCGCGCAGCGAGCCGCGCCGGGTACGCAGTATCGCGTGTATCAGGTCATGACCGGCATGCCCATTCCCACTTACATTATATTTTCTTCGGTCGCGAAGTATGCGGATTTCGACCAGATGTTCGCGAATGGGATGAAAACGATGCAGTCAGCAAGCGATTCCGAACAAGCCGCTCTGCACAAGTTTTCGAGCGACGCATCGCTCAGTTGGGAAAACAATCGCTTCCGCCTTGATCCGAAGCAGAGCTACGTATCCCGCGAGACGCGGGCGACCGACCCCACGTTCTGGGGCGCTATGCCCGGTGGCTCGCGTCCTGCCGCACGCCGTCCCTAGTGACCTTCACGAGAATCTGGGCTGATCGCCGTTCGGGGACCGACCGCCGCGCCGACGCACGGCGCCGGTCGGTCTCCAACGTGCCGGATGAACGCCGTCAGGTTGTGGACCGCCGGCGCGGACCGGAGCGCCGCAGCACGCTCGATCGCCGCGGCCGTGCCGCCCGTACAGGGACGGCCGAGCGCCCGGTCGAGCACGTACGGAATGCCCTGCAATTGTTGCGTGAAGTGGCGTTAGGCGGGGAGCTGTCGCCGGGTCCGAGCGAAGACTTGGGCGCGGCGATCGACCGCCTGCACCGCGCCGTCAGTCTCCTGGAGCGTCCGCCGATTCGCTGACAGTTATTTCTTGAACAGCGCGAGATACTGGCCGTAGCCTTCCGCTTCCAGGCTGTCCACCGGAATAAACCGCAGCGATGCCGAATTGATGCAATAGCGCAGGCCAGTCGGCTTCGGGCCGTCGTCGAACAGATGGCCCAGGTGCGAATTCCCGTGCGCCGAACGCACCTCGGTGCGCTCCATGAACAGCGAGCGGTCGGACTTCTCGGTGACGTTGCTCGCATCGAGTGGTCGAGTGAAGCTCGGCCACCCGGTGCGGGAATCGAACTTGTCGAGCGAGCTGAAGAGCGGCTCTCCCGACACGACGTCCACGTAGATCCCTGCCTTGTGGTTATCCCAGAATTCGTTCTGGAAAGGCCGTTCGGTCGCCTCGTGCTGCGTCACCTCGTACTGCAACGGCGTCAACGTGTGCCGCAGCTCGGCATCGGTCGGCCTGGGCTTCACGGTATACATTGCTGGTCTCACCTCGGTATGCGGTGACGTGCTGACTTTCCCGGCGTCGTCCCCCCAAATCGCGCGCAGCTGGCGGTCGCGGCCGCAGCCGGTGCGATACATCCCGTAGCGCACGGGATTCTTCTTGGCGTAATGCTGGTGATACTCTTCGGCCGGATAGAAGGCGCCGGCCGTCAGAATCTGCGCGACCACTTCTCGATGGAACCGCTCGGTGATCAGCTGCTTCGACGCGCTGGCGGCACGGCGCTGCTCCGGATTCCGGACGAAGATCGCCGTGTGATAGTTCGGCCCCGTGTCGCAGGCCTGCCCATCCGCCTGGAATGGATCGATGTTGTGCCAGTACGCCTGGAGCAGCGTCTGGTAACTCACCTTCGCCGGGTCGTAGACCACCTGCACAGACTCGAGATGACCCGTCCCTCCCTCAACCACCTGCATGTACGAGGGATTCTTGGTGCTGCCACCCATGAAACCGACCGCGATGGATGAGACGCCGTCCAGCTCGAAGGGATGCTCCATGGACCAAAAGCAGCCGCCAGCGAATGTCGCCGTGTCCAGCGGCGTTGTCAGGCTCAGTGCCAACAGGAGTGCGATGTTCATGGACGGAATGTGCGGACCTCGCTCGCGGGATGGAAGTCCCGGGCGCATCACGTTAGAACTTTCTCATCCTCCTCACATTGCCCCACGCTGCTGCGCCACCGTACGTTAGCGGCGTGCAGATCCTTCTCGTCGAAGATGATCGCGACCTGCGGCGCTTCCTGAGCAAAGCATTCCGCGAGGAAGGGTACGGCGTGACGGAAACCGATTCCGGCGACCGTGCCCTGGAGCGCGCGCTGGAGGGAAGCTTCACGTGCGTCGTGCTCGACGTGATGTTGCCGGGCCGCGATGGGTTCAGCGTCGTCGCGGAGCTGCGGAAACGGGGCGTCTCGACGCCGGTCCTGTTGCTCACCGCGAAAGACGAGCTCGAATCTCGCGTTCGCGGTCTCGAAGGCGGCGCCGACGACTATGTGACAAAGCCCTTCGATTTACCCGAGCTGCTCGCGCGCGTGCATGCGCTCATCCGACGGGCAGAGCTGCGGCACAAGGATGCGACGCTGAAAGCCGGGGACGTCACGCTCGATCCGTTGTCGCGCCGCGTCATGCAGGACGAGCGCCTTATCGATCTCTCGCCGCGTGAATTCGCGCTGCTCGAGTTTCTCATGCGCAATGCGGGCCGCACGGTGTCGCGGTCGCGCATCGCGGAGGCGGTGTGGAATTACAAGTTTGACCCCGAAACGAACGTCGTGGACGTGTACGTCAATTACCTGCGCAAGAAGTTGAGCTTTGGCGGGCGGTCCGCGCCGATTCGCACGGTCCGCGGCGTGGGGTATCGGCTGGAGGCCGACACGCATGAGTGAGCGCCGCCTGAGTCAGGTGCTCACGCGCCGCTTCAGTCGCGTCGCGTGGATCACGCTGGCGGGATATGCGTTGGTCGTCGTGCTGCTGTTCGCGGCCGCGGCCGAGATGGCGCTGCGAAGCTCACTCGAGCATTCGGCCGACGTCATTCAGTCGCTCCTCGGCTCCTATCGCGATTCGACAAGCGCGGCGGGCGGCGTGATGCCGTCGGCGCTGGCCGATCAGCTCGTGGGAATGGGTGGTCAGGTGCTCATCACGCGCACCACGACGAACGCGGGCGGCATGCCGCAGGTCTATTACATCTCTCCCGGAATGCCGGCCCGCCGTCTCGAGGGCGCGCCTAGTGACCTCGTTTCGGCAATCACGCAGCGCGCCCGCTGGCGCTATCGCGTCCTCCATCGCGCCATGGGCGAGTTCGACATCTACGTCGTCGCCAGCCGGCAATCTTATCTGGTGCCACTCGGCGTGCTGGTTGCGGCGGCGGCTCTATTGCTGCCGGTCGCCGCGTTCGCGTCAGCCCGCGCCGCGCGTCAGGCGGTCGACGCGGCACTGCAACCGCTCGAGAGGGTCACTGGAGAAACGCGCGCGATTGGTCCGTCGGAGCTGGGGACGAGGCTCATGAGTCCCACGGGGCAGGCGGAAGTAACCGAGCTGGCGGACAGCATCAATCGCATGCTCGAACGCGTCGACCGGGCGCATCGCGCCCTCCAGTCCTTCACGGCAGACGCGAGCCACGAGCTGCGCACGCCGCTCACCCATCTGCGCGCCCAAGTGCAATGGGCGTCCGAAGACGGGCGCTCCGAAGCCCAGATCCGCGAGGCGCTCGTCGCGATGGAGCGCGAGCTCGACCGCACGACGAAGCTCGTCGAGGAGCTGCTGCTGATCGCGCGCGGGGAAAACCGGCAGCTGGCGTTGGCGCATGCGCCATTCGATCTCACCGCCGTGGTCGAAGAAGTGCGTGAGATAACGGAGGCAATGTCGATTGGGAAACCGCTGACTGTGCGATCGGAACCGTCGGAACGAACCGAAGCCATTGGCGATGCGGATCGCACCCGTCACATCCTCCTCAACCTGGCATCCAATGCCGTCCGTTATACGTCGAGGGGCCGCGTCACGTTCGCCATCGAGCGCAATGGGACAGAGGTCGGTGTACGCGTCAGCGACACCGGGCCCGGCATTGGAGCCGAGCATGTGGACCGGATTTTCGACCGGTTCTTCCGCATCGATCAGTCGCGCAGCCGCGAGCTGGGGGGGACGGGCTTGGGGCTAGCGATCGCGAGACTGTTTGCTGAGCTGCAGCAAGGACGAATCGAAGTGGACAGCGTGCTCGGCCGGGGAAGCACGTTTACACTGTGGCTTCCCTCGGCCGAGCGGCCGTAGTACTGTCGCGTAGCTTCACCAGGCCACGACCATCTCCACCAGCCGACAGATCTTCTCGCCCGGCGGACACAGGCTGAGGCGAAGCGTCCCTTGCCGACGGCCGGTCATCGGCGGCGCGGCAGTCGGCACCGCTGCGAAGTAGGCCGAGTCTGGTGTGAGCACGGGTGAATCGAAGCGCACGACCGTCCCATCGTCCAACTCGAGCGCCGGCTTGAGGCGCGCGTTGATGCGCACCCCGGGCGCTGCCACAAGGCGGAACGGCGGCCCTCGCTCGAAGGCTACGGGCGCCTCGGAAAGGAGCTGTTCGATCCGGTTTGCCCACGTCCGGTACTCCTGATCGCCCTGATGGAATTCCCCATACCCCTGGTACCGAATCGTCCCCTGCTTGTCGATCAACACGAAACTCGGCCAATAACGGATGGCGTACGCGTCCCACGTGCGGCGGTCGTTATCCTGCGCGTTCGGATACGCGATACCCTGCCGCGTGAGCGCCCGGGCAAGGTTGCCCTTGTCGTGCTCACCGGCGTAGGGCGGAAATTCCGGCGTATGAATGCCGATGATTGTGAGCCCGCGCTCCCGATACAACCGATCGTACGCCACCGAGCCAACTCGTGTTGGTGAGCTCGGGCGCGCGAGGCCCGCCGCCCCGCGGGACCGCCGGCCGGATCGCCGCGGCGCTGCTCGCGACGAGTCCGGCCACTACCAGCCCCGCCAGTAAAGCGTTCCGCGTCACATGGCCTCGGCGAGCGGAGCGGCCCCGAAGTTGACGCTGAACCGGCGGCACCAGATGGACACCGCCCGGTACTTACTCAAATCGAGACCCGCCGGCACATCGTAGTTCTGATCGCCGATGTTGCCTTTCAGCGCACCAAGATCCACTACGCCCGCCCGCTTCGCTGCATCCTCCTTCTGCACATCGCTGGCCGCGACGAGATACACGCGGACATCGGGGCCGTTGGAGGTCGCGAACTCGGTCAATCGCAGCACACGCCGGCCATCATCGAGCCGGTAGATCGTGGCGAGCCCCTTCGTCTCGTGCGCGTTCGTATGGAATCGGCCGGTGACGAGCTTGACGGGTTCTTTTTCGTCCGCCATTTGGCCCGCCATTTGGCCCGCCATCTGCCCCGCATGCGCCTCCGTCATGGCTGATTCACTCTTCATCGACGAATGCGCCATGCCCGGCGATTCCGCCATCGCCGGCGCGGACGCCTCAGCCACTGGAAACGATTCGTTCACGGTCTTGCTGATCACCAGCGCATCCGGCCGGAACAAGTACCACAGGGCGGCACCCGCGACGAGGGCGGTACCGATAAGTATCGATCTACGCTTTGCCATCTTGCTGTCCTTTCTCGTGTCTGTATCGGGCTGAATGTGGAAGCGGGGCACAGTGCCCTGCACCCCGTTCCGTTGGAATGTTCAGAAAGCCGCGAGTCCCCTGGTACCTGTCGGCAGTCCACCGACCGGTCCCAGAGCCGTGAGGCTTCCGTCGTCTTGAACGCGGAACGCGTGAATGGCCTGCGCGCCACCGGTCTGCAGGACGTACAGGTAGCGGCTGTTGGCGCTCAGCGCGATATCGTTCACCCCGCTGCCGATGACGGCGGTCGCGCCGTCCCCGAGGAGACGGATCGCGCCGTCAGGCGCGATGCTGAAACCCGAAACCGAGCCAGACCCGTTGCCGGTGTAGCCGAAGCGGCCATCAGTCGTCACGACGGCCCAGCACGGCGCGCCATGATGGGTGAGCACAGCTCCACTGATGACTTGGAGGTTCCCTTCGTTGTTCAACGCGTAGGACGACGCCGACCCTGGCGCCGCGGCTTCAGATACGAACAGCAGATTGCGCGGTCCGAACGCGAAGCCGAACGGTGTCCCGCCGGCCGACGTGTACGACGTGCGCTCGCCCGCGACGCCGTTTTTGTCGACCGGATAGACATCGAGCTGGCTGGTGCCCTTCTCGGTCACGACGAGTTCCCGACCGTCCGGGCTGAACGACACTTCCGCCGGACCGGCGGCGGCGGTGGAGAGTGACTTTGTGGAGCCGGCGATCGGCGTGAGTCCGCCGGTCGAGCCCACCGTGAACCCGCTGATGTTTCCCGCGCCGCCGGTGTTCAGCACATAGACGACGTTGCGGGAGACTGTGACGCTCGTCGGCTGCGTACCACCCGAGGGTGTGCGACTCAGCAGTGACAAGCCCTGTGGATCGACTCGGAACACGGACACATCGTTCGAACCCGCATTGACCGTGAACAGGAGTCGTCCGTCGTTGCTCAACGTCACCGCGCCCTGCGAGCCGAGGCCGGCGCCCGTGCCTGCGCCACCGGTGGAGAAGCTGCCGGCGGGCGTGAGCGTACCGTCCCCTGCGCGCGCGAACACCGCGACCGCATTGCCGGCGACCTGGTTCGTGAGGGTGTAAACGGCACGTGGGCCGCCATCACCGTCGCGCTGATCATCGTTCTGCGGTCCGATCAGCGACGCCCGGACCGCGGCGCGCGGCTCCGTGACACCGGCATTCGGTTCACACGCCGCAAACGCCGCGAGGGCGAGTGCCACAACAGAGAGATGCTTGGTCATGTCTACCTCCCGAGTGAGAAAAGTTGAACGGCTGCTGCTCGGGAGAATGAACGCGGGACGGCTCGAAAGCGGAGGACCCTGCGCGCCTTATGAGAGAGTTCTCATACTGCTATCATTACGCGCATGCGCGTTGCGCCTTTTGCCGCGGTCGCTCTAATCGTTTTGCAGGGTCCAGCCGCATCGGTTCGCGACGACGGGCAATGGATGATGCCCGGCAAAGATTATGCGGCGACGCGCTACAGCGGACTGTCGCAGATCACGCCACGCAACGCCGCTCGGCTGCGCCCGATCTGGAGCTTTTCGACCGGCGTCCTCGGCGGCCATGAAGGCCAGCCGCTCGTCGTCGGCAACACGATGTACGTCGTCACACCGTTCCCCAATGTCCTCTACGCCTTCGATCTCACGCGCGAAGGCTATCCGCTCAAATGGAAATACCGGCCCGACGTCAATCCCACATCCGTCGGCATTGCCTGTTGCGACGCGATCAACCGCGGCGCGGTGTACGCTGACGGCAAGATCATCTACAACCTGTTGGACGGACACACCGTCGCGGTCGACGCCAAGAGCGGCCAGGAGCTCTGGAAGACGCAGATCGCCGATATGAATCAGGGTGAGACGACACCGATGGCGCCGTTCGTCGCCGGCAATCGCGTGATCGTCGGGCCATCGGGCGGCGAGTTCGGGATCTACGGCTGGGTGAAGGGGCTGGACCTCGGGACCGGGAAAGTCGTCTGGACCGCGCACAACATGGGGCCCGACACCCTGATGCTCGTGCGCCCCGAGACGTTCGGCGGCGGCGCTGGGATTGGAACGTCGACGTGGACTGGCGATTCGTGGCGGCGGGGCGGCGGGCCCGTGTGGGGATGGATCACGTACGACCCGCAGCTCGACCTGATTTACTTCGGCGTCGGCAACCCAGGCCCCTATAACCCCGAACAACGGCCCGGCGAGAACAAGTGGACCAACAGCGTGCTCGCCCGCCGCCCCCGCGATGGCGCGTTGGTTTGGGCGTATCAGTTCACGCCCCACGACAGCTGGGACTACGACTCGAACGCCGAGATGATCCTCGCCGATTTCGTCGTCGGGGGACGACTCCGCAAAGTGCTGGTCCACTTCGACAAGAACGGTTTCGCCTATACGCTCGACCGCGCCACGGGCGAGGTTCTGGTTGCCGAAGCGTTCGCGCACGTCACGTGGGCGAAGCGCATCGATCGGACGACTGGTCTTCCCGTCGTCGATACGACCAAGACCACGGGAGCATCAAAGGGCAACGTGCAGGGCATCTGCCCGTCGCTCGAAGGGGGCAAGAGTCCCGCATCGCCGGCGGCGTATTCGCCGCATACCGGTCTTTTCTACACGGCGACGAACAATCTCTGCATGAGCTACCAGGCGGTCCCGGTGACCCGCATTCGGGGGACGCCGTACATCGGCGCGAATACGCCGTACACTGCCGGCCCGGGCGGCAACATGGGCTCGTTCATCGCGTGGGACGCCGCGCGCGGACGCAAAGTCTGGGAGATCAAGGAAAAGTTTCCCGTCTGGAGCGGCAGCGTCGTCACCGCGGGTGACGTGGTGTTTTACGGCACGCTCGACGGCTGGTTCAAAGCAGCGGACGCGCGGAGCGGCCGACAACTCTGGAAGTTCAAGGTCGGCTCGGGTGTTGTCGGCGCGCCGATTGCGTTCCGCGGCGTGGACGGCAAGCAGTACGTCGCGATCTACGCCGGGATCGGCGGCGATTGGCTCCTGCTCTCCGGCGACGTGCGATCCGACGATCCGGCTGACGTCCGACCGCCCGCCGACTTCGCGCCCGATCTGGCTCGCCATACGAGTCAGGGAGGAATCGTCTGGGTTTTCGGACTCTAGTCTTCCTCGCGCTGCTCGCCGGTGCGTGCGAACGGAGCGAGCAACTCCCGCCCTCCGTGCGCTATCCGCAGCACGTAAATGCGGGCGGCAATCCTCCGCCGGCTGGTGAAATGTCGAACCCGCTCGCCCGCGATTCGGGATCTGTCTCCGATGGCGAGAAAATCTTCAGCTCGATGAATTGCGACGGCTGCCACGGAGGCGGGGCGACCGGCTGGGTGGGGCCAAGCCTGGTCGACGGGCGGTGGCGCTACGGCGGCAGCGATGGAGCGGTTTACCAGTCCATTTTCTACGGCCGGCCGAAGGGGATGCCGGCGTACGGGGGCATCCTGTCGTCGAGCGCTATCTGGAAGATTATCAGCTACATACGCGCGCAACCCAAGCCCGTGACGGTGCCCACAGAGACATTCAAATAACGGAAAGCATTATGTTGGGACCCCGAAAACTCCTCGCTGCGAGGTCCCAATGCGCGTCCTTCGCGTTCTGATTTGTTACTTCATCGTGCTGGCGGTTTTCGGCTGCGGTGGAGGCTACCACCCAGCCCGGCAGCGCGTGCTCCTTCCTCCGACGCTGAATCTCGTGCCGCATCACAACATCGGCCTGTTCCAGTTCTCGGTGGAGAACGCGAAGGGCAACCTCCACGAGTTCGCCACGCGACGGTTCGAGGAATACGTGCTCGCCGCGCAGAGCGGCATCGAGATGCGCGAGTTCATGTCGTCCGATTCGACACGCGTTTTCGGGTCCGCTGATTCGACCGCCTGCCCGGTTGCCTTCTTCGGCCATCTCAAGATCTCGAACGTGAAGCCGAGCGGCGGGCTGACCGCTGGTCTCGCGCCGATCGTCGAGGCGACGGTCACGGTGGAGCTGTCGGTGTGGCTCGTGAACACACGCACCGGTGGCGTCATGTGGCGCCGCAGCTCCGCTCAGACCGAGAAGGTCGGGGGTCTGTCGTTCATCGGGGGCACGCCATCGTTCTCGGCGCGCGATCCGAATGATGCGTACGGACACATCATCAATCAGCTGGTTTATAACGTCACGTATGATGTACGGAGCACTTGGGTAGATCAGTAGCTGTCGAGATACGGGACACGGCTAGCATCCGTGTCCCCACATCTCGACCGCGTCGACAAACGCCGCCGCTCTCTCCGTCAGCTCTTTGTCCGTCATCTTCAGGCGACCGCTTTTTGCGATCGCGGTGTCCAACGCGGACCAGAGGCTGCGCCGCGTGGGATCGAGCTGTAGAGCGCGGGCCAGCGGACCGATCGCGGCTTCGTACCAGCCATTGCTCGCGTACACGTCCGCCAGTTTCTGCATCGCGGCGACGTCGTTCGGCTGATCCTGAAGGCGCTCCATCAGCGAATCTTCCAGCTGGCCGACCACGGCAAGCGCTGCGACCTGCTGCACGGGCTCCCGCTGCGTCTCCCGGGGGGGTTCGGTCGCCAGCAACGGACATCCCATGATCCAGATGAGGTCGATGGCGACGGCTACACCCAAGCCTTTCCAGTAGCTCATGGCGTCCTCCTTTGCCGCTCGGAGAACGCACGAGGCGCGCCAGGCGAAAATCAGCCGTGGCGCGCCTCGATTTGTGTTCTAGAGAACACTACTCCGACGCGGGAGGCGTGTCCTCCTTGCCACGAGGCTTCTTATTGAAGTACCAGAACGCCAGCATCACCAAACCGACGACCAGGGCGATCTTGAAGACGAGGAAAATGAGGGGAAGCAAAAAGGCGCCGGCAAGTTTCCAAAGGAGGACGCCCACGAAACCAACGGCGGCGAGCTGCAGGACAGGCTTTACCATAACGGGACTCGGTTCAAGGGAGTGGAGGCCCTACGGTGGCCGGGCCAGAAAGGTGTCGCCAAAACATGACGAGATTCGTTGCGTGCCAGTTGATCGACGGCGATCAGGCGAAGAGCTGAGAGGATTGGGAGCTAGAAGGTGGTGGCGGTCGCATGCCCGCCAGCGCCCGGCCGGCGTCAGACCAGCGCGAGCGCATCCATTCGGTGAGCCAGAGCGGCAACGCGCGCGAGCGCTCGAGCGGCTCTTCGCCGATCGTCGGCTTCTTGCCGGTGAGCATTTCGCGCGCGAGCGATTGCACGGCCGCCATGTCGTTGCGCGGCGTCGCCGGCCTGCCGAGCGCGCCCGCAATACCGGTGTCGGCGACGAGCACTCCTTCATCGCCGACCAGGATGTTCTCCGCTTTCAATTCACCGTGTGCGATTTCGGCGGCGTGCGCGTGCGCGAGCCCGTTCAACACACCCCGCAGTATCTCCACCGTGCGCGACAACGGTACGGGCCCGTTGTTGCCGATCCAGGCGCGTAGAGTCGTGCCGGGCACGAAGGACCGCGTGTGATAAACGAACGAGCCCGCGCGACCAGCGCCGCGGGGGCGCACGAGATTCGGATGCTTGAGCTGCTCGGCGAGCAATAGCACGGCGCGTTCAAACTGCAGATCGTTGATGCCGAGCGAGAGCGCGGCGGGGAGAACCTTGACCAACAACTCGAAGCTGGTTTCCGATTGTGTGGCGACAAACAGCCGGTATTCGCCTACCGGCCGTACTTCACGCTCGATCCGATACAGAGGGCCGAGGGCTTCCGCTAAGGCGGCGCGGAGGTCGGACATGCCCGGAACTTACTCCGGGTCTTGGGAATGGGAAGGGATTACTCGCCCGTTTCCCTTCTAATCCCCTGATACAACGCTCGTGCCCGTTCGCGCTCCGCCTCAGTGCCGAAAATCTTGTCACCGTCGAAGCGCCCGTTCTCGATGAAAATCTCCGAAATCTTGAAGCCGGCCGTCACGCTGCCCGCCACGTAGAGGCCCGGGACCGACGTTTGCAGCGTCTCGGGATCGACCGCGGGTCGCCCCGATTCCGCATCGAACGAGACCCCAATCCGCTTGAACAGCTCGAGATCCGGATGAAAGCCGATCAGTGGATAGACGCGGTCGGCGGCGATCTGCTCCTCCCCCTGTGGCCCACGAATTCTCACCCACCGCGGCGTGATCTCGATCACCTTGCTCGCCATGCGCGCGGCGATCTCACCGGCCTTGATGCGATTCTCGAGGTCGGGTCGCAGCCAGTACTTCACACTCTTGGGCCACTCTTTGCCGCGGTAGATGATCGTGGTGCGCGCACCGGCGCGGAACAGCTGGAGCGCGGCTTCGACGGCTGAGTTCTTCCCGCCGATCACGACGACGTCGCGCCCGTAGGAGAGATGCGACTCATCGAAGTAATGGCGGACGTGCGGCAGCTCTTCCCCTGGGACGCCGAGATGGTTGGGATGGTCGAAGTAACCTGTGGCGAGGACCAGGCGATCCCACGTAATCGACTCTCGGCCGAGCGGCGTCTCCACCTGGTGGGCGTTTACCAATTTCGTGAAGGTTTGCACACGGATGTTCTCCGCGCGCGCGACGCCGCGATAATACTTGAGCGCCTCCTCACGCGTCGCTTTGGCGCCGGCGCAGACGAGTGGGTGACCGCCGATTTCCAGCCGCTCCGGCGTGGTGAAGAACGTCATGCCGATCGGATAGCGGACGATGGAATTGGCGAGCGCGCCGGCATCGATGACCAGCGGATCGATGCCTCGCCGCTTCGCCGAAATGGCGCACGCCAGGCCGATGGGGCCGGCGCCCGCGATGATGGCGGCTTCATGCGGCATAGCCGTGAATCTATACCCCTTGCCAGCCAGACCGCGCAACAATATTGTTGCGTATATGGCCAGACGCGTTCGCGCCAATAAATCACTGATCAAGCAGCGCTATCACGCGGCCAAGGTCGCCTTTCCGGACGATGCCGACCTGGCGCGCAGCCTGGGCGTGCACCGCAGCGCCGTGGTGCGCTGGAAGCGGGGTGAGAGCCCGGCGCCCGAAAACTGGGAGCAGCTCGTGGGCCTGGACACCGTCGTCTCGCTGCTCGAGGGTTTCCTCGACACCGGCAGCATCGCCAAGTGGTTGCGCGGCCTCAACGCGCACTTGGGAGACCGCCGGCCGATCGACGTGATTCGCCAGGGACGGCTCTCCGAGGTGATCGCCGCGATCGAAGCTGAAAAGGCCGGCGCCTTCGCCTAATGCCCTGGCGGGTGTTTCCCTGGGAAAAGGCCGCCAAGTCGGGCGAGCCTTTCTCTTCCTCATATGTCTATCCCAATCAAGGCAGCGGCCGCTTCGACCTGCGCGATGTGCCGGTTCTGTACCTCGCCGAGACGGCCGTGCATGCCGTCGCCGAGAAGTTGCAGCGGTTCAGGGGGCAACGAATCGATCGGCACGACCTCAAGGAATCAGGCTGGCCCCTCGCGCTCGTCGAGTGCCGGCTGACGCTGCATAAAATCGCCGATCTCTGCGATCCGGATGTGCTCGCGAAACATCACATCGCGCCGGATAGCTTGGCGAGCCGCGACTTCGCGAAGACGCAGGGCGTCGCGAGGATGCTATATAAGGAAGGGTATAGAGGATTGCGCTGGTGGTCGGCGCTGTCAGGCGACTGGCACACGATCGTGCTGTTCCTGGACCGCCTCTCGGCGGAAGACCTCGAGTACGGCAAGCCGGAGCAATTGACCGTACAGCATGCCGCCGTCAAGGAAGCGTGTACTGCTCTGGGCGTCCGCGGATGATCTCGACGCGCAGTTCGATCCACCCGTCCGTCTGACTGTATTCCACCCGCAAATTGTGCTGGCCCGCCGGCATTTCCACGTAATCGACTTTCGACTCGTGCGGGGCCCACGCATCGATCACGAGCTTGTCGTCGAGGTACAGCCGCATGGCGTTGTTGCTGATGGCGCGGAGCGTGTAGGAGCCCGCCGCCAAGGTCACAGTCCCCGCCGCTTGCAGGGACCAGTGGCCGGGCCGGTAGCTGAAGAAATCGACTCTCCGCAGTGACTTGGAATCTGCGGTCCAATTAATCGTAGGCTCGAAGCGTCCGTACGAGAACTGCTGTCCTTTATAGTCGAGCGTGACTTCCCAATCGCCGCTGGAGTCCTTCGCCGGCGTCACGGCGAGGGTATCTCCGATGCGGCCGGATGTCTTGGACAGCGTGGCAATCCCGCGCTGCGACACGACGCGCCAGGTGCCCGGCGGTGTGGGGCCAAGCACCGCAAGCCTGAGCGGCACCGCCCGGGTCGAGTCGACCGGCCAC